>OKVW01000607.1_pt1 | contig 19882 bp, 15 predicted proteins | sample 1606991 | NCBI WGS metagenome assembly OKVW01 (sample SAMN03281021, study PRJEB24777) | human gut metagenome | isolation source: fecal sample PR177 from 1 month old male Malay infant, vaginal delivered...
CTCTATCTCCAGCTCCCACTCCTCGCCGTCCTGCTTGCGCACCAGCATGGTCATGGATGGGCTGCCTACATAATATTCGTAATCAAAGATGTCCTCCACATCATTTCCGTTAATCTGAAGCACCAGATCACCCGGCTCCAGCTCCAGCTCCTGGGCTATGGAATCCTGGTCTACCTGTGAGATGCGGTGGCCTTCCTGTTTTCTTCCAGTCATAATAAAACCTTTCTGTATCTATTACTGTTTACTTTCGTAACTTATATCATACCAACATCCATGTTTTTTGTAAATGCCCGATTTAGCTAAAGAAAGCTTTTGTTTTTTTTGACAAAATTATTCCAACTACTTGACTCCAATTGTTAATAGATGGTATAAATCATATGTGATTATGGAATTTGTCCCAACACATTGATCTTACTATTCATCATAAAGGAGCATGCTCTCATGGCAAACAACTTTTTTTTCCAAGATTCTCTTCCGGTGGCACCCCTGAAGATCGCTGCGCTTGAAAGCTGCAGGGATCTGGCTACCATGGTCGATGACCACCTTGTCCGTTTCCGCAGAAACGACATAGAGGAACTGACGCGCCGCAAGGAGGATCTTCACTACCGCGGATACGATGTGGACTCCTATCTGTTAAAATGCAGCTGTCCGCGGTTCGGCACAGGCGAGGCCAAGGCTGTCATCAACGAATCTGTCCGCGGCACCGACGTCTTCGTTATGGTGGACGTGATGAACTACAGCATCCCGTACACGGTCAGCGGTTACACCAACCACATGTCTCCGGACGACCACTACCAGGATTTAAAGCGCATAATCGGGGCCAGCGTATCCACCGCCCACCGCGTCAATGTGGTGATGCCCTTCCTTTATGAGAGCCGCCAGCACAAGCGCAGCAAGAGGGAATCCCTGGACTGCGCCATGGCCCTTGAGGAGCTGGCGCAGATTGGCGTCAGCAACATCATCACCTTTGATGCCCATGACCCCAGGGTACAGAATGCGATCCCTCTCATTGGATTTGACAACTTTATGCCCACCTACCAGTTTGTGAAGGCCCTGTTCTCCCATGATCCCCACATCAGGATCGACCAGGACCACCTGATGGTCATCAGCCCGGACGAGGGTGCCATGAACCGCGCCGTATACCTGGCCAACAACCTGGGCGTTGACATGGGCATGTTCTACAAGCGCCGTGACTACTCACAGGTGATCGGCGGGCGCAACCCCATTGTGGCCCACGAGTTCCTGGGCGCCTCTGTGGAGGGCAAGACCGTGCTGATCATAGACGACATGATCTCCTCCGGCGAGAGTATGCTGGACACTGCCAAGGAGCTGAAGGAGCGCAAGGCGGAGAAGGTAATTGTCTGCTGTACCTGTGGCCTGTTCACCAACGGCCTGGACAAGTTCGACGAGTTCCACGCCAAGGGCTACCTGGATTACGTGATTACCACCAACTTAAACTACAGGCCTGCCGAGCTGTTTGACCGCAGCTGGTATCTGGAAGCCGACATGAGCAAATACATTGCCGCTGTCATCAACTCCCTGAACCATGACCGTTCCATCAGCGCCACCCTGTCCCCCACGGAGAAGCTCCAGAAACTGGTGCAGAAATACCAGGCGGGCGGATACGAGTATTTCCAGAAACTGGTATAACAATGGTATAACAAAGCCAGACACCACAAAACGGACATCCAGCCGCAAATTGCCGGATGTCCGTTTTAATTGTGCCCAGATTATTCTTACTCCAGACCAAGAAACGCCGCCAGGTTCCCCCGCTCCTCCCCCACCGTCCGGTGGGAAAACAGGTAATCGCAATTGCACTTGGTGCAGATGTTGGTGGTGTGGATCTGCTCAGCAGGCACCCCTGCGTCCATCAGAATCAGACGGTTGGCCAGCCACAGATCCAGCTGGTATTTGCCTGGGCGGATTCCCGGCGTAAACAGCTGTCCGTGATGAGACCGGTCGAAGGCTCCTTTAAATGCCTCCACAACCTCCTCACCCACCTCAAAACAGTCCATGCAGATGCTGGGGCCAATGCAGGCCACCAGATCCCCTGGGTTGGTGCCAAAGGCTTCCTTCATCTTCTCCACCGTCACCTGGGCCATTCTGTTCACCGTGCCCCTCCAGCCGGAGTGGCTGAGCCCGATGGCGCGTTTCACCGGGTCTACCAGGTAGATCGGGACACAGTCCGCATAAAATGTAACCAGGGTAATCCCCGGCACATTGGTGATCATACCGTCCACATCCCGGTAATCCCGGTCCCGGATCACGCCCTTTCCCTTGTCCTCCTCAGTCACCAGGCGGACATTGGTGGTGTGGGTCTGATAAGAGACCACCATACTGTCCCGCTCCACCCCCAGGGCTCCTGCCATCCTGGTGAAATTCTCCAGCACATGGTCCGGGTTGTCTCCCCTGCTGTAGGAGAAATTCATGGTGGCGAACTTCCCCTGGCTGGCGCCGCCCAGACGGGTGGAAAATCCGTTTTTCACCACCCCTAAGTTCTCCAGGGCCTGAAACGACAGGAAGGGAACCCCGTCCTTCTCCCTGGCTGTAAATACCGGTTCACTGTTTTTAACCTTCCATTGAATATCCATAGGTTCCTCCCTCATTTTTGATTTTAAAAGGCATTCTTTACCAGACTGATCTGCTCTCCGGCTATTCCCACCACGTCAAAGCGGCAGGGGGTGTCCGTGGGCAGTCCGCGGCTGTACAGGTACCAGTCCGCTGTCCTGCGGATGCGCTGCTGCTTCCTGGGACCCACTGCCTCCAGCGGTCCCCCCATGGCGCAGCCCGCCCTGTACTTTACTTCTATGAATACCAGATAGCTCCCGTCCCTGGCAATCAGGTCAATCTCCCCCTGTCTGCCCCGGAAATTCTTCTCCAGTATCACATAACCCGCTTTAGTCAAATAAGCAGCTGCTAATGTTTCATAGCGGCTGCCCGTCTCCCGTTTATTAACCATTCTATGTACTCCGCTTAATCCTGCTGCACAAAGTTCTTGATAAAGCTGCGGCGGTGAATCGGGCATGGACCCAGCTCCCGTATGGCCTGGATGTGCATGGCCGTCCCATAGCCCTTATGCCTGGCAAAGCCGTATCCGGGGAACAGCTCCTCATACTGGGCCATCATGTGGTCCCTGGTCACCTTGGCCAGGACGCTGGCCGCGGCGATGGACACGCTCTTGGCATCCCCCTTGATAATGGGCACCTGCATGATCTCAATTCCCGGTATCTCCACCGCATCGTTGAGCAGAAGGTCCGGCTGCACCTTCAGGCCCGCGACCGCCTGGCGCATGGCCTCGTAGGTGGCCTGTAAAATGTTGATCTCATCGATCCGGTCCGGCCCCACAATTCCCACGGACCAGGACACGGCCTTTTCCTTGATCTCCACGAACAGTTCCTCCCTGCGCTTCTCAGAGAGCTTCTTGGAGTCATTCAGATATAAAATTGTGCAGTCTGCCGGCAGAATCACGGCTCCGGCGGCCACAGGGCCTGCCAGAGGCCCCCTGCCCGCCTCATCGATGCCGCAGATGCTGGTGCAGGCCGCGTAAGTGTTCTCATATTCCTTCATCAGCTCCAGGCGGGCCAGTTCTTTCTCCAGCCTTTCGCCGCTAAGCGTTCTTCCCATTGGTATCCTTCTTCCCCTTTTCCCGGAATTCCTCCGGCTGTTCCAGAGTGACACGTCCCAGGCGGCCGCTGCGGAAATCATCCAGCAGCAGCCTGGCTGCCTTGCCCAGATCCAGCTCCCCGCCTTTGACCAGACAGGAGCGGATTCTGGCCACCTGTGCCAGTATCTCCTCCGCGCCCGCAGCTTCCTCACCATCCCCCAGCTGATACCGTTCTCTCAGCACCTGGGGATAATTGGAATTCATGAAGCGGATCAGCCCCATGGCCAGTTCATCCTTGTCCAGAATCTCATCGTTGATGGACCCGATCAGCGCCAGCTTAACCCCCACCTGCTGGTCGTCGAACCGGGGCCACAGGATTCCCGGGGTGTCCAGCAGCTCCAGGGACTTGTTCAGCCTGATCCACTGGTTCCCCTTGGTCACGCCCGGCTTGTTGCCGGTCTTTGCACAGGCCTTCCCGGCAAAGGAGTTGATGAAGGTGGATTTCCCCACATTGGGAATTCCCACCACCATGGCGCGGATGGGACGGTTTAAGATACCCCGCCGCCTGTCCCGCTCAATCTTCTCTTTGCAGGCTTCCTGGACCACTGCCTGGATCTGTTTTAAGGTGCCCTTGTTTCTGGCGTCGATCTTCACCACATACATGCCCTGGGCTTCAAACCACTGGGCCCAGCGCCGGTTCAGGCTCTCATCGGCCAGGTCGGACTTGTTCAGAAGCACAAGCCGGGCCTTGCCGGCTCCCAGCTGGTCAATATCCGGATTCCGGCTGGAAAAGGGCACTCTGGCGTCCACCAGCTCGATCACCAGATCAATGAGCTTGATGTCCTCCTTCATGGCCCGCTTGGCCTTGGTCATATGTCCTGGGTACCACTGTATATTCATAGATTCTCCTGTCTACTAAACAAACTAATTGGAACGGATCAGATCCAGCTTCAGCAGCGGAAGGATGCGAAACCATACCTTGCCCTGAATCTGTTCCTTTTTAACGTTGCCGATATTAGCGAAACGGCTGTCCTCGCTACTGTCCCTGTTGTCTCCCAGCAAAAAGTATTCATCCTCGCCCAGCCGGATAGGGTTGTCCGCCATCCCGGCCAGAGATACCTGCTCCAGCCCATCCTGGGCTGCCAAAAGCTGGTCGTCAATGTACACCAGACCGCCTTTGATCTGCACCGTCTCTCCCGGCAGGCCGATCACGCGCTTTACATTCTTCTTATTGTCCTCCCGCTCAAACACCACCACGTCAAAGCGGTCCGGCCTGCCCAGGTCATAGCACAGGCGGTTCACAAGCACCACATCGTCCGCATCCAGCAGCGGCTGCATGGAGTTGCCGGACACCCGCACCTGGACCCCAAAGCTATAGACCAGAAACCAGGCCAGCGCCACCACCAGCACAACATTTACAATCCAGTGGACACCGCGGCGCAGCCAGGCCGTCTCTTCATTTATATTATATTCCATGAAACCACCCCGATCAAAATCTGTTGTCTGCGGTGACTGTCTGTCTTTATAAAAAGGGGGACAATTTACATTGTCCCCTTTGTAACGCTCTCTTATCTAACTAACTCTTTTACCTTGGCAGCCTTACCAACTCTGTCTCTTAAGTAGTACAGTTTTGCACGTCTTACTTTACCCTTGCGGACAACTTCAATGTTGTCAACAGATGGGCTGTGTAAAGGCCAGGTCTTTTCTACGCCGATACCATTGGAGTTCTTTCTCACGGTAAAGGTCTCTCTGTTGCTGCCGTTCTGTCTCTTAATTACAGTTCCCTCAAAGATCTGGATTCTCTCGCGGTTTCCCTCTTTGATCTTGTTGTATACCTTAACGGTATCGCCAACGTGGAAGCTGGGTACGGTCTCTTTCATCTGAGCCGCTTCAATATTCTTGATAATGTCGTTCATGTGTGAACCTCCTTCATTTATTGGATGTTCTTAATACATCGGGCAGCATCTATAATTGAATGCACTGCATATTCTGTAACAGAGGACCATCTCTTTCTTAGTCACAACGATTGATTCTACCATATCTTGTCTTAAAAAGCAAGGGTTTATTCCGGATTTTCAGCGGGTTTTTCAACAGGAAGGTAGATGTGGACCCGGTCGATCCTGTTGCGGTCCACAGATTCCACCACCAGGCGGACTCCGCCGCAGTCCACCTCCTCGCCCTGGGACGGCAGGTGTTCCAGACGGTCGATCATCAGGCCGCCCACGGAGTCATAGTCCTCTGAGGTCAGTTCCAGATCCAGCTTGTCATTTAAATCATCCAGGTTCATGGCGCCTGCCACCAGGTATTCTCCCGGAGCGATCATCACCAGCTCGTCCTCCTCATCCTCATCGTACTCATCCCGGATGTCTCCCACGATCTCCTCCAGAATGTCCTCCAGAGTCACAAGCCCGGCCGTAGCACCGTACTCGTCCAGCACGATCACAATGTTGTTGGAGGTCTTGCGCATCTCCACCATGAGATCCGACACTTTTTTGGACTCATAGGTGTAAATGGGCTGGCGCAGATTGTGGCGGACTGAGAAATGTTCCCTGTCCTCCACCAGCAGCAGATCTTTGATATTGATCAGGCCGATCACATTGTCAGTGGTCTCCTCATACACGGGCAGGCGGGTATAGTGTTCCTGCCGGAAGATTTCGATCAGCTCACTGTAGGACGCGTTGACATCCACAAAAATCATGTCTATTCTGGGCACCATAATGTCCTTGGCTACGCTGTCGTCCAGATCGAACACGTTGTTGATCATCTCTTTTTCTTCAGACTCGATGACGCCCTTCTCATGGCCCACCTCTACGATGGTGCGGAATTCGTCCTCCGTCATGTCGTCAATCCGTTTGTTGGGGTCCACGTGCAGCAGCTTCAGCACACCCAGGGACATCCAGTTGACCAGAATAATAACGGGCGTCAGGATCACCATCAGCACATAGATAATGTGGGCGCAGCGCAGGGCATTTTTCTCCGCCTCCAGGGTGGCCACGGTCTTGGGTGTGATCTCGCCGAAGATCAGGATCAGCAGTGTCAGCAGGCCTGTTGCCGCGCCTGCCATCCGGCTGCCGAACACCTCTGTCACCAGAACGGTCACCATGGAGGAGGCCGAAAGGTTTACCACGTTGTTGCCGATTAGTATGGCGCTCAACATCCTGGCCTGGTTTTCTCCCAGCTTCATCACATAGCCGGCGTGCTTATCGCCCGACTCCGCCAGGTTGCGGATGCGGATCTTGTTGACCGTGGTCAGCGCCGTCTCTGATGATGAAAAAAATGCGGACAACATTAAAAGTATCAAAATTACAAACAATCGTATGCCTACTGTGTCACTGGACAAGTCCATTATACTATTAACTCCTGTGTATTCTAGCTTCAGCTCATATTAGATTCCGGTCTCCCGGTAGTTCTCACTTAGTTCACGATTCTACAACATTCCCCGCTGCCTGTCAATGGCTATCTTCTGAATCCGGCCGGCCTTCCTCGGCCGTAAGCTGCCGCAGCAGCTCATCCAGATACTGCTTTTCCTTCTTGGACAGAACCGCATCCTCTAGCAGATCAGGACGGCGTTCCAGGGTCCGTCTGATGGACTGCTCCCTCCGCCATTTCTCAATATTCTTGTGATGTCCGCTGAGCAGAACCTCCGGCACCGTCAAATCCCTGAACACCTCCGGCCGGGTATACTGGGGGTATTCCAGCAGGTTATCGTGGAAGGACTCCACCTCGGCGGACACCTCGCTGCCCAGGACGCCGGGCACAAGGCGGGAGATGCAGTCGATCATCACCATGGCCGGAAGTTCCCCCCCGGTGAGCACATAGTCGCCGATGGACAGATAATCCGTGCACACCAGCTCCAGCGCCCGCTCATCGATCCCCTCATAGTGGCCGCAGAGGAACACCAGCTCCTCCTCCTGGGCCAGCTCCTGGGCAATCTGCTGGTTGAACACGCGGCCCTGGGGCGTCATGTAGATCACACGGGGCTTTCTCCCGAGGCGGCTGCACAGGTCCTCATATGCATCGCAGATGGGCTCCGGCTGCATCACCATCCCGGCCCCGCCGCCGTAGGGCGCATCGTCCACATGGCGGTGCTTATCTTTGGAAAAATCCCGGATATTGATGGCATTGGCAGATATAATCCCCTTCTCCATGGCACGGCCGGTGATGCTGGTGCTCAGCCCGTTCATAATCATCTCGGGAAAAAGTGTCAATATATGAAAATTCATTTTAAACTCCTGTCTCATTAATCGGTTCACACATTATCTTTCCACCTGTTTTTCAGCTTGGTCTGCAGGCGGTACAGCGTGTTCAGCGCATCCATGGGGGACATGGTGTTGATCTCCAGCTCATCCAGCTCCTTGATAATGTCATCGTCCTTTACCGTGTCAAAGAAGGAGAGCTGCTGTAAGTCCACCTCGTCCGGCTTGGGGACGGCCTTTCTCTGGTTGATGTTGGAGCTGACTTCCGCGATCTCCTTGGCCCTGGCCGTGATATCCGCGTCACTCAGCTCTGCGGCAATCTCCTTGGCCCTGGCAATCACAGTGTCAGGCACGCCCGCCAGTTTGGCCACCTGGATTCCGTAGCTCTTATCCGCTCCGCCCCTGACGATCTTGCGCAGGAACACGATATCATCCCCCTGCTCCTTCACGGCGATGCAGTAGTTCTTCACCCCCGCGATGGTACCCTCCAGCTCAGTCAGCTCGTGGTAGTGGGTTGCGAACAGCGTCTTGGCTCCCAGCAGCCTGAGGCTGCTGATGTGCTCAATCACCGCCCAGGCAATGGACAGGCCGTCAAAGGTACTGGTTCCGCGGCCGATTTCATCCAGCACCAGCAGGCTGTTGCGGGTGGCGTTGCGCAGAATATTAGCCACCTCCGTCATTTCCACCATAAAGGTGCTCTGGCCGCTGGCCAGGTCGTCGGATGCACCCACGCGGGTGAAAATCCTGTCGCAGATGCCGATATCCGCCTCCTGGGCAGGCACAAAGCTGCCCAGCTGGGCCATGAGCACAATCAGGGCCACCTGGCGCATGTAGGTGGATTTACCGGCCATGTTGGGGCCTGTGATCACGGACAGGCGGTTCTTGCCGCTGTCCAGGAAGGTATCGTTGGCCACGAACAGGTCGTCCCGCATCATCTGCTCCACCACAGGGTGGCGGCCGTTTTTAATGGAGATTACGCCCTTATCATTGATGGAGGGTTTCACATAGTTGCGGCGGGAAGCCACGGTGGACAGGGAGCAGAACACATCTGTGCCGGCTATGGACTTGGCCGTCTTTTGGATGCGCACCACCTGGGAGGCAATGTGGTCCCGAACCTCACAGAACAGGTCGTATTCCAGGGATACCAGCTTGTCCTCAGCCCCCATGACGATCTCCTCCAGCTGCTTTAGCTCATCGGTAGTATAGCGCTCGGCATTGGTCAGGGTCTGCTTGCGGATGAAATAATCCGGCACCATGGATTTAAAGGAGTTGGTAACCTCAAAATAGTAGCCGAACACCTTGTTGAACTTGACCTTCAGATTCTTGATGCCTGTTTTCTCCCGCTCCCTGGTCTCCAGCTGGGCCAGCCACGTCTTGCCCTCGGTCTTGGCCGCGCGCAGCTTGTCCGCCTCCGGGCTGTAACCGTCCCTGATGATTTCGCCGTCCCTGAGTGTGATGGGCGGGTCCTCCACAATGGCTGAACGGATCAGCTCAAACAGGTCCTCCAGGGGGTCCATGTTCTCCGCCAGTTCCTTCAGCAGGGGACTTCCAAATTCTTCCAGAAGCCGTTTGATATAGGGCAGCATTTCCAGGGAATTACAGAATGAGATCAGGTCCCTGGGGTTGGCTGTCTTGTAGCTGATCCGGCCGATCAGCCGCTCCAGGTCGTCGACCGGATTCAGATACTCCCCTATTTCCTCCCCGGAAATGTAGTTCATATTCACCTCCTCAACCGCATCCTGACGGGCCAGTATCTCCTCCCTGTGGATCAGCGGCTGTTCGATATACCCCCGCAGAAGCCTGGCTCCCATGGCGGTCTTGGTCTTGTCCAAAACCCACAGAAGGGTTCCCCTCTTCTGCTTCTCCCGCATAGTCTCCACCAATTCCAGATTCCTTCTTGTGGAGGTGTCGATGATCATAAACTGCCCGGTGGAATAGGGCTTCAGGGCAGTGATATGTTCCAGGGTGCTCTTCTGCGTCTCGTACATGTACTGCATCACCGCTCCTGCGGCAATGATGCCCGTGCCGTAGTCCTCCAGCCCCAGTCCACTTAAAGATCCTACCCGGAAATGCTCCTTCAATACCTTCCGGCAGGATTCCTCCCCGAAGAAATGGCTGTCCAGCGCTGATACCGCCACCTGATAACGGTTCTTAAGCTCTTCCACATCCACGCCGGACACATAGAATGCATTGTTGCAGATTATCTCAGAGGGTGAAAATTTATTAATCTCGTCAAACAGCTCCCGGTCGGAGTCCACCTCTGTCACCAGGAAATCGCCTGTGCTGATATCCGCCGTGGACACGCCGTAGCCGCCGTCGGTGCATACGATGCCCATCAGGTAGTTGTTCTTCGTCTCGTCCAGAGCCTGGGCGCTGGTGATGGTTCCGGGGGTTACCACCCGGATAACTTCCCTTTTTACAAGGCCCTTGGCCTGCTTCGGGTCCTCCACCTGCTCCGCGATGGCCACCTTGTAGCCCTTCTGGACCAGTCTGTTTAAGTATGTATCCAGCGCATGGTAGGGAACGCCGCACATGGGCGCCCGCTCCTCCAGGCCGCACTCCTTTCCCGTTAAGGTAATCTCAAGCTCCTTTGACGTAGTCAGGGCGTCCTCAAAAAACATCTCATAAAAATCCCCCAGACGATAGAACAGAATACAGTCCGGGTACTGCTTCTTAGTGTCCATATAATGCTGCATCATCGGGGATAATTGTGCCTGTGTCAAAACTTATGCCTCTTTTCTTTTGTTCGATTATGGTTGCCTGCTCTGTTGTTCTGTGGCGCCGGTTATACCGGACGGGCCATGTAATAAAATCCGCGGCTCTCCTCCAGATGTACATCTAAAAGCTGTCCGATCATGGACGGATCTCCCGGGAAATGCACCACCGTGTTGTTGGAAAGGCGGCCTGTCATCAGCCCCTCTGCGTGGTCGTTGACCTCCTCCACCAGCACCTGCTGTACGGTATTTACGTCCCGCCCGCAGACACGGGCAGATATATTCTGCACTTCCTTTAAAAGGCGGTCAAAACGCTGTTTCACCACATCCTCAGGAATCTGGTTGTCCATGGACGCCGCAGGTGTTCCCGTGCGCTTGGAATAGATGAAGGTAAATGCACTGTCAAACTCCACCCTGCGCACCACATCCATGGTCTCCTCAAAGTCCTCCTCCGTCTCCCCCGGGAATCCCACAATAATGTCCGTGGTCAGGGAAATGCCGGGAACCGCTGCCTTGATCTTCTCAGCCAGCGTCAGAAACTGTTCTTTGGTGTAGTGCCGGTTCATCTTCTCCAATATACGGCTGCTGCCGGACTGCAGCGGAAGGTGCAGATGGCGGCAGATCTTCCTGGAGCGCGCCATCACCTGGATCAGCTCCTCCGACAGGTCCTTTGGGTGGGAGGTCATAAAGCGGATGCGCTCCAGGCCCTCCACTGCCTCCACCTGCTCAAGAAGCTGCGCAAAGGTCATGGGATGTTCCAGATTCTTCCCGTAGGAATTCACGTTCTGCCCCAGGAGCATCACCTCCCGGACACCGTCCGCCACCAGATTCCGAATCTCTTTTACGATCTCCTCCGGCTGTCTGCTGCGCTCCCTGCCCCTCACATAGGGCACGATGCAGTAGCTGCAGAAATTGTTGCAGCCGAACATGATGTTGACCCCGGACTTAAAGGGATATTTGCGCTCCACCGGCAGATCTTCCACGATCTGGTCCGTATCCTCCCAGATGTCCACCACTGTCTTATGCTTTTTCTCATTCCTGGCATCCAGGCACTGGCTCACCAGCTCCGCCAGCTTGAAAATGTTGTGGGTGCCGAACACCAGATCCACAAACCTGTAGCTTGTCCTGATCCGCTCCACCACCTCCGGCTCCTGCATCATGCAGCCGCAGAGGGCGATCATCATATGTGGCTTCTTTTTCTTGTAAGCCCCCAGCTGCCCCAGCCGGCCATACACCCGCTGGTTGGCATTCTCCCGTACAGTGCAGGTGTTGTACAGTACGAAATCCGCCTCCTCGCTCTCCGTAGCCTCATAGCCTATGGCTTCCAGGATTCCCATCAGCTTCTCAGAGTCCCTGGCGTTCATCTGGCAGCCGAAGGTATTGATACAGCAGGTCAGCGGGCGTCCAAGGCGCTCACATTCCGCCTGTATATACTTCCTGGCCCTGGCAATGAAATAATACTGCCTGCCCAGCTCATCTGCAGGCGGCTCCTGATTTATATCGATCTGATCAAAGTCTATATTTTCAAACATTCCTTTGTCCTCATTTCCTTAAGATAAATGTCTCAATATTATAATATAACGTAACCACCGCCATTTTTCAATCACTTTCTTGTCATAATAAAAAGAACCTGTCTTCTTTCAAACAGATTCTTTTCTAAGGTTTTAGCCGTATCATTCTTCAAAAAAGGAATATTGATTCTTCCCGCCATGCTTTGATATGTAAAGGGCTATATCTGCCTCCTGATAAAAATTTGCAAATTCAGATCTCCCTTTTGAGAACGCTATGCCGATGCTGAAAGAGACTTCACTGTTCCTGCCCTCCTCCAACTTAAAGCCGGATATGCGTTCATACAATACGTTCATATATTTTTCTATCTGTTCCCTGCTGCAGCCCTCCTGGAGGAAAATACCAAACTCATCTCCTCCCAGCCTTCCGATAACTGAATTCCCTGAAAAAGTATCTCGTAATATGGCTGCTGTCCTAATCAGTACCTCATCCCCAAACGGATGGCCGTAGGTATCATTTATCACTTTGAAATTATCAATATCCAACATTATAAAAACGCCGTTGCCCTGTCCCGACAGACTGTTTACGCGGGAAGTAAATGTGTTTTTATTGAAAATCTTCAGCATAGTGTCATATTCCGCCTGCTCCTGCATGGCAATGTGCTGACGCTTTGACCTGTCTATATTTTTAACGTACATGACTCCTTTTTTTTCGCCGGTAACAATATCGGTAATCAGGCGGATGACCGTCACCACCCAGATAAATGAGCCTTCCTGCCCATTCAGCATCCGGTATTCGCACTTGACCTCCTGCTGATTCTCCTGAAAGGCTTTTTCAATGTTTTTAAGAGAGAAACATTCCTGATATAACTCCTGGTCCTCCGCCACCACGTACTGGGCAATATGGTCTCTGGCAAACTGCTCATAGCGACTTCCTTCTTCCGCGTAGGCACATATTGCACTGTTCAGCTGACATTTCTCATAAATGTCCCTGGAGAAATTAATGATATAGAACGCTATGGTATCCGATAGCACCGCCATGCGGTATTGTTCCTCCACAGCATACACCTCTCCGCCAATTTTTTCCCTCAGGCTTTTCAGTGTTTTCTCCGCAAATTTCAGAGGGTACGCTTCTATATTTTCCTCTGTGACCACTGGCGCTGAGGCATGGAGACAGCAGATCTTCCATTCACCCTCCTCCTTCATCAGCGTAAGCGACTGCGAAAACCTGCTTTTGGTCACATTATCACGGCACTTTGCCGTCACGATCACATCTGCGCAGAGTACGGCCGTATCCTCCCTTAGCAGCCGGATCTCTATGCGTCCGAAATCAAGAAAATGGGAGACCTCCTCCTCTGTTTTAATCCCAGCCCTGAATACTCTTATAATATCATCTTTGGAAGTTACGAATCCCTGTTCGCCGATCCCTATCCCCACTATGGTATCTGATACGCAGGACAGAATGATATCCGGGTCCTTTGAGACAAGACCTCCGTCTTCGAATCTGCAGAGAACCTCTTTGATTCTATCTTCCTCAGTCATATAATTTCCCCCATAATAAATTTTAAGCAGGTAAGCCAAACTGCCGGAACTGCTTGGTACCTTGTCCGAATTTCATTAATTATACCACCTCAGCTTTTATTAATCAATATTACAATGTCATAAATCCCTGCCCGGATTTATTTCCATAAGGCATCCCCATCATATACCTCCATGGCCGCCTTCCAGTAACCAAGGCGTTTGCACTCTTCTACAATCAGCCTGTGGACCAGATGGAACATATCCGCCGCCTTTTTAGCAAAAGCCGGTGCGTCACCTTCTATGAGGGTATCTGCCGCCTCCACGCACTGATTATAAATATCCCGGCTGACCGGCGTCTTCTCCCGTCTGACCATCTTCGGAATGCTCCTGCCTATATGGTAATTTTGACGCATAACGTCATAAACCGCCCGCAGCATATCATATTCAATATGATCTACAATAAAATCCAGCAGTACATAGGGAGACACCTGGTACAGGTAAGCATCGTTCCACAGTTTCTCCAATTCTCCGCGCAGCCGTGCTGCCTCCTCGCCGGAAGCACGGCCGGCCCCATGGAAAGCCACGCCTTCCACAGTCAGGGAGATTAGTTCCAGACAGTCCAGCCACCGCCTCACATGGCTGGCAATCAGTTCGGGCGCTATGTGTATTTTCTTTAGTCCCTCTAAATCCATGGCCACGAATATACCCTGACTTCTCTTTGTGGTCACCGCTCCCCATTCCTGCAGCATCTGGATTGCCTTTATGGTGGTATCTATGCTGACCCGGTAGATTTTCTGCAGTTCATTGTGGGATGGAAGCCGGTCTCCCAGCTTGTAATAGCCGAGGTCAATCAGCCCCAGTATATCCAGGAAAACACTGGAATAACGCTCCTGCCCCTCGCGCAGCTTCTGCTCTATATGCTCCGTGCCCACCCACAGAGGCGAATCATCGGAGATGAAGTAAATCACTTCCCCCTCTTTCTCCTCGGATGAGAGTCCGTAAAGCATATACAGGTCGTCAAAGTGCACATGCTCCGGGCTGCCGCCCCGCCTCATGGTCCGAATCAGTTCATTCAGATTCTCCTTATACCGGCATCTGATTTCGCGGGTGCCAGGCAGTATATCCAGACTTGAAATTCCCAGACTGTCCACCGCCCGCAGAATCAGTTCATTGCCATTCCTGGATATGAAAAAGCGCCAGAACAGATTGGACAGACGCCAGAATTCCGTGGGCTCATCAGGGTCCATCCGCTCCGCAATTCCCTGTGGAATATCCCAGTCCTTACCCGAGCACAGGGCCATCCCTTTCCCGTTAATGGGGTAGCAAAGCAGGACACCCGATTTCAGCATATTGACAGCTGCAATGGCATCCGCCTTTTTCAGCGATGTCAGAGCAGCCTGGCGCCACAGGTCATGATTCATGGCCACAACAGAACGTTTCCGTTTAGAAGTTTCCACAAGCCCATCCTGCTCCAGCATTTTTAAGACCCGGCGCACCGTTTTCTCCGATGTATTAAACTCTTTGCACAGATTGGCTCTGGAGGGAAGTTTAGAACCGCCCTCCAGGATGCCGCACTGGATTTTATTTTTAATGATGCCGTATATTTTCTCATACATCACTATATCATTCTTCATACCATCACCTGCCATAGCATTTATTATACAACAAACAGGTCCGCATTTCACGGTAATTATAATAAAAAAAGAAGGCTGCCCGAAAGCCGCCTTCCAATATTGGTTCATGAGCCGTGAGAACTGCCTGCCCTGGCAACCGCCTGCTCATAACTGCGGTAAATGTCCTCCAGCATGAAGGGCTTGCCGATATGTCCGTCCATACCGCATTCCAGACATGCCTGGATATCCTCCTGAAAGGAATTAGCGGTCATGGCGATGATCAGAACCTCCCCGGCATCACCACGGGGAAGGGCGCGGATCGTGCGGGTTGCCTGGCAGCCATCCATCACCGGCATCTGTACATCCATCAGTATCAGATCATAATATCCCTCTCCGGAGGCAGAGAATCTGGATACCGCCTCCTGTCCGTCAGCAGCAGTATCGATCCTGGCCCCGGACACATCCAGCAGCTCCATGGCGATCTCCAGGTTCAGGAGATTGTCCTCCACGAGAAGGATGTTTACCCCCTCCAGCGGCCCTGCGGCCTGTTGATTCTGTACAATCTCCGTATCACACTGAACGTTTTCCAGCATATGCCCAATATCCGCCCGGGATGCCGGACGGCATAGGGTGCCCCTGCCCCCTATGGCGCAGGCCGCCTCATCAACTTCATCCTGGTCATAACCTGTGACAATGAATTCCGGCGGCTCCATTCCCGAAGCTTCACGGATATGGTCGGCCACAGCCTTCAGATCTGGGGCGAAATTCCATCTGATCAAGCACATGGAATACGGCATTCCGGACTGTACGGCCTCTTTCACCAGGCTTATGGCCTGCTCCTTTCGGGCCGCCACATCCACAGAAAAGCCCTGAGACCGCAGTACATGGGCCAAGTAAGGCAGTATCTCTCCCACATGGTTCACCACCAGCACCCGCTGGCCGGCCCCGCATGCTGATATCCGGTTGCTTCCTTCTTCATAATCAAATGGGATTTCCGCCCTGAAGCTGCTCCCTTTACCTATCTGACTATGTACAGTGATGGTTCCGCCCATCATTTCCACGAATCGCTTGGTGATGGGAAGCCCCAGGCCGGTTCCGCCATATTTGCGGGCAATTCCCGAGTTTTCCTGGGTAAAGGCTTCAAAAATCCGGCCGATATTTTTCTCTGCAATCCCGCAGCCCGTATCCCGGACCTCAAAGCCAATCCAGAGCCGTCCCTCTTCTTTTCTCAGTCCGTCCACATGCAGTAACATCTGGCCGCCCGGTTCCGTGAATTTCATGGCATTGGACAGAAGGTTTGTCAAAATCTGGTTGAGACGAAGGGAATCACCGATCAGTTTTTCCTCCAGTTCCCCATCCAGATAAATGTCATAGTTAATCCCCTTGTTTTTGGCCTGGATGTAAAATACCGTGGTCAGCGACTTGAGCAGCTGGGTTAAATCAAACTCTTCCATATGAAGCTCAATCCTTCCGCTCTCGATTTTAGACATATCCAGGATATCGTTAATCAGAGCCAGAAGATGATGTGAAGAGAGGCGTATTTTGTCCAGGCAGTTCTTCATTTTGTCCGGCTGGCCCAGATACCTCTGCCCCACCTCGGTCATGCCGATGATACCGTTTAACGGTGTACGGATTTCATGTGACATCTGCGACAGGAAGTCCCCCTTCGCCTGGCTGGCCGCCTCCGCTTTTTCCTTGGCTGCCAGCAGGAGTCCATGGTGCCTCTGTTCGCTGCTCCTGTACAGCATAAAAAAGATACATATAATCAGCAGGATAACAGCCAGAATCCCTGCCGCCACGATCACAATGAAGCGGCTGAGCATGGACACCTGGGAATTAACTGTGGCATAGGCCATGCTGGTGAACATGTACCAGTCGGTTCCTGAGATCGGGGCATAATACATATATTCATGCTGGCCGCCAATGCTCAGGGACAGCATCCCCTCCTCCCCGCGTGACACGTCTCCCCTTAACTCTTTCAGGCTGTATCCCTCATCGAAAAAAGTATTTTTCTCCAGGATTGTATACAGATTGGAGCCGCTCATCACTTTGTCCTCACTGCTTTTGATAACAAAGTCCCCATCACGCATGATAATGTTGGAATAGGAATCCATTCCCTCCCTGCTTATGCCCAGCTTATCCCCGATGGAGGCCGCGTCAATACCGATAATGGCGGCCACAAGATTTTCGTTCCCAAACGGTCTTGGGTCAATGGATGTTCCCAGGAGTATCATATCACTGCCCCAGATTGACTCATTAGAAGAAATCAGGTGATCTGTTCCCTGCAGCAGATCATCCAGTTCCGCTATCTTGGAAATAGCAGGAATTACACCGTCCGGAGAATAGGCCATTCCCCGGTCACTGATGATGGCCACATGTGAGAAGTCATTATCCCGCTGAATCCGGTCCAGAAATCCCCCCAGGCTTTCTTTGCTCTCCAGCTCCAACTGTGACATGGAATTAGCCATTGTCTTAATCTGGGCAAACTGACTGTCCATATTCGTTGCAAAATGGCTGTTCATCTGTGTGGTCATTTCTTTTAGATAAACCTCACTGATTCTTGCAACTGTGCGCGCTGTTTCTGTTTTATACGCCGACCAGGCCACGGTGCTGAGAATAATAACAAGCAGAATGCCCAGTATGGAGGAAACCGCAATCTTTGTACGCAGTCCGAAATATCTTTTTCTCACCCAGTATCTCCTCCTAGTTCCTGTCATGGCGTATCCGCAGTATCTCTTATACGTCCATCCAGCTCTGCAGACACCGGACTGCCCGGCTGTTTCTGAAAATAGACAGCAAGCGCGTCGCGGTATGTCAGCCCTGTTTCCTTAATCATGGCCACATCTCCCTTTGGCGTTTCATCGCTGTAATAATTGAGCATTGTATAATCATCACCGTTGCCCTCTGCATAGCCCTGCTTTCCCGCCATGTAATCGTTCACTGCCACCCGGTAAGCCTGTTCCCGCTCAATGGGGCTTCCGTCCGCCAGCGTAACCTCACTGAGCCGCTGGCCTGCCGGCCGGCTGCTGTCAAAGGTATACCGCAGGCCCGATACCTGCAGAAAGCGTCCTGCGGGATATTCATCCGTGCAGTTGGAGAGCCCGTTCTCCAGCATCTCCCACACGGTACTTCCTCTCATCTCTAAAACTACAATCAGATTATCATAGGGACACACCGCGGCCAAATCCCCGCCGTAGATCTCCCCCTGGTACAGGCTGCCCCGTATACCTCCTGAGTTAACCACCGCAACCGGTGAACCGGAAGCCACCGCCACGCTGTCCGCCAGAAAATTCCCGATCTCCGTCTCTTCTGTGCGGACATTTAAATTCTGCAGCAGCATATCCCTTTCCACAATCCCGATGACAGACAAATCATAATCCACTGATTCTGAGCCTTCATAATAGTACAGGTCCACAGAGGCCAGGGCCTCCTCCACGGTAAGCTTGCCCGCCAGCACCTGTCTGGCATTGCTGCCCAGATATTCCACAACCTTATCGGGAAAATGTAAATTATATACGTAGCCTGAATCAAGATATGTCTTTAGACCCGGCGGAATAAAGCTCTCATCCTGCTCATAGCCTTTCAGGCAGGAAAATCCGATCTGAAGGTCCGCGATTAACGAAGCCTGCCCCTGATCGGAAGAAATCAATTCCATTACCCGTTTGCAGGCCTCCTGCTTTTCAGTGCTGGTATTGGCATTGATTCCTATATAAGCAGTTGGCGAAAAGAGCAGCCAGGGCTCATTCCCCTCCTGGCTCAGAAGCGGGAGCATCCGATAGGAGAACTCCGGTGATCTGCCCTCCTCTGCGGCAGCCTTGTTCTCCTTCACACACTGGGAGAACAGGGATGTATCTCCAAATACCGCCGCCAATGTTCCGTTGCCCATTCGCTTATGGTATTGGATTGTATTGCGTGACCGGCCTATGGCAGCCGGATCTAACAGACCTGCGCTCGTCAGCTGCTCCATCAGGTCAAAAGACCGTTCCCAGGTTCCGGTAAATGTATTCTTTTTATCCTCAAACTCTCCCATCCACCGTACTCCGTCCACTGTGCCCAGAAAATCCGGGATCATATTTCCTACATAAAACATCCCCAGATTCGCATTGTAATCACTGAAAACTGCAAAATTAGAACCGTCCTCCCCGATGCCGATTCCCTGGTCCTTCAGAAAAGCAAGGGACTCTACAAGCTCCTGGATGCTGGCAGGCAGCGGCAGACCGGCTTCCTGAAAAAATGTCTCATTAATAATATATGCCACATACTGTCCGGGCAGCGGGATCACATACGTCTTACCATCCAGTTTCATGGCCTTCATGACTGTGCCGTCATAGGCGGTGCTGGCTGCGGTATCGCTGATATCCAGCATATAATGTCTCACATTATAGTCTGAAGGCTGTGTGTATATCACCAGGTCCGGCCCCATCCCCTTTTCCAGACGGCGCATCTGTTCACTTGCGTAGGTATCTTCCACCAGCTGCTCTAGATTCTTGAACTCGTTGGTATAAAGAGTGGTAATGACAATCTTTTCCCGGGGTGTTTCCCTCCCGCACCCGCTCAGCATACCTGACAGCACTGTTATGCCCATTATGGCTGCAGCCAGCTTCCAGGCCTTCTTACTGCCTGCCTCTGTTCCTCTATTTTCATTATACATATGTGTCCTGCCATCACCTTTCTGATATAACGCCTTTGAATTCTTGGAACCAATACCAATTAATTATATCATTAC
>OKVW01000608.1_pt1 | contig 19827 bp, 12 predicted proteins | sample 1606991 | NCBI WGS metagenome assembly OKVW01 (sample SAMN03281021, study PRJEB24777) | human gut metagenome | isolation source: fecal sample PR177 from 1 month old male Malay infant, vaginal delivered...
GATACGGCGACCACCGAGATCTACACTAGATCGCTCGTCGGCAGCGTCAGATGTGTATAAGAGACAGGTTATATAGTGTTTACGCACTAGTTAGGCGGAAAAAACTGTATTTGTCCGCTTAACTAGTGCGTGACTTATCCTGCTTCCCAGATCCCATGCATTCACTTTATTTCCTTTATCTGAGAATATCTATATTATTATTTCATTTATTGCAATTGAAATTTTTAATTAATATTCTGATTATTTCGATTGATCTCCCATGTGCTTTTTTTCAGTACCATAATCTGTTCGCCCTTAGTATCCAGTTCTCCATTCAACTCAAATCCCAGATTACAATAAAGTGCAAATGCCCGTTGGTTATCCGGATAAAGACTCAGGTATATTTCTTTGCAGAAATATTTCTCGAATAAATGCTGAATCAAACCAGACAATGCTTTTTTTCCATGACCTTGCCCCTGGTATTTTTGATCAATTAAAAAACGGTCCATCCAAACACGCTGTTCGGATAAAATCTCTCCATACATGGTAAATCCAATAAGCTGTTCTTTATGGTAAATTCCCCTTGGCTGCCAATCATGCAGTTCTTCTGCCTCTTTTAAACATTCTAGAGGGGTTTCAATAAAATGGCGCTGTTCCGCAGGTAATTGTAAATGTAATATATCCACTAAATTTAAATCTGTAATCCGCTCAAAATGATACTGCCCTTTTTCCTTTCCTTGAACATATGTTCTGTTATCGCTTTTGGTTTGTGTTTTATCCGCTTTATTTTTCATAATTGACTACTCCCGGCATCCTTTCTTATTCATTTTAGTTTATATGGTAATATGGTATCTTCATCTTACTCTTTCTTACTTTTTCTTATTTCTTCTTATTTCCGTTTTATTTTACAGTATACCACAATATGCTCCACATATTAAAAAAACCGCCGAGAAAAAATACTCGACGGCCAACTGGGGCTTTTTAAGTTTATTGCTTTAGTTCTGTTGAATAATAAGGCACAATAATTTTCTGTCCATAATTCACATCTTCTGTTAACATAGAATTTATATATAATACTTCATTTATATAACTATTTACAGAATCGTAATCATCGGTAATATATTCATCTGCTATCCCCCACAATGTGTCATTGTGTCCGATCCGTACCTCTGTATAGTACTTATATGTCTGTGGTTTTGCCTTGCTGCTGGCGCTGACAATAAAACTGTTGCAGGCAATTAAGATCATCGCCGCTATTACTAACGAAGCCAGGCTAAAAAATACTCTGCGGTCAAATAATATCTTCGCCATTTCATTTTTTATTGAATGCATATTTTCTCTCGTTCCCATAACAATTAAATCCCCCTTCTACACTTTGATTGTATTCATTTTTTATTATTTTATACTAGAAACTTGTCCGAACATCTGTTGCGAACTAGTGTTCGATTTATTGACATTATATTACAAGAACAGACGTTTGTCAACACCGTTTCGACAAAATTACGAACAAATATTCTAAACATTTGTTTGCATTTTGCACAAAAATATGTTAGTATAAGAAAAATAGATGTATTAGGAGGTATGTGAAATATGGCATATGGCAAAATTTCGAAAAAACAAGCTGAAATATTAGAATATATAAAAAATGAAATATTAAACCGCGGATTTCCACCTGCTGTTCGGGAAATTTGTGAAGCGGTGCATTTAAAATCAACTTCTTCTGTTCATTCCCATCTGGAAACATTAGAGAAAAATGGTTATATTCGCCGTGATCCTACAAAACCCAGGGCGATTGAAATTCTGGATGACAATTTCAACATGGTCAGACGTGAAGTAGTGAATGTTCCCATCGTAGGAAGAATCGCTGCCGGACAGCCTATCCTTGCAGTGGAAAATGTAGAAAGTTACTTTCCCATCCCCTCTGAGTTTATGCCGAATGCGCAGACCTTTATGCTGACTGTTAAGGGTGAAAGTATGATCAAAGCAGGAATCTTCGATGGTGATCAGATACTCGTGCAAAAACAATCCACTGCTCAAAATGGAGATATCGTAGTTGCCTTAATTGATGATTCGGCAACAGTAAAAACATATTATAAAGAAGATGGATACTATCGCCTGCAGCCTGAAAACGATACAATGGAGCCTATTATTATCGAAAATGACGGGCTTTGCATTCAGGGTAAAGTGATTGGCGTTTTCCGTTTCATTCATTAATCATACATACAAAACATTTAATTCCTCCCGATTAATACTAATTAGAAGGAAATAACTTCTACAATTAAAGGAGCTATTATACCGCCTGATAAACTGTACCTGATAGACAGTGATTTATATCATCGGTGTATAGCTCCATCTTTTTATTTATGATGACTCGTACTTTATCTATTAATCATTTACGAACCCACTGTGTATTCACTTGATTTTTTTCAAATAATGATTATTCGTCCTTTCGTCTGCTCTGCTACTTCCAGGTTGCCGTATTGGCACAAGTGATCAACAGATGCAGCCATGCATATTACTTATCAACATAAAAAAGCCGATCCGTTTGAGCGATACCTATTCCTGCTGCAGATCATCTATAAACATCTACAGCAAAATCAGTATTCATCACCATCGGTTCGGCTTTCTGTATCTCAGCGTCTTTTATTCCTTTCCCTTAATCCTTATTCTTTATTCTTTATAACTTAATACTTAATCTTTAATCCTGCTGCTTCTTCCCTCTACCTCCCTGTCTCCGCTTCCGTCTCATCCATTGTGGACCACTGTGCAAACAGCTTATGACCAATGCGTACACAATTATCCGGCTGCAATTCTTTTACCATATCTACTCCCTGGTCAGACGCAGAATAAAAAGCCAGTTTGAAAATGCTGTCCGCCTGTTTTTTAGCATCATTGATTACGGTTCCCAGCATCTCCTTATTTTCCACTGCTTTTATTGCCGCCTCAGTCCCATCAACCCCAACTACCTGAATCTTCCCCTCATATCCTGCCTTTTTTATTGCTGAAATTGCGCCAAGCGCCATCTCATCATTGTTACTGAAGACCACTTCTATCTTGTCCTTAAATTCTTCCAGCCATCCGCTCATTTTTTCCTCACCCTGGGATTTTTGCCAGTTCGCGGTGGCATTGGCAAGCTTCTCTAAAACAATATTATTGTCTAACAATGGCTTCAGACAATATTCGGTACGGATCAGACTGTCCTGATGTCCCTGTTCTCCTTCCAGAATTACATATTGAATCCTGCCATCATGGTTGCGGTCAACACTTCCCGGATCTTTCAAGAACTGCTTCAGTACGATCTCCCCCTGCATAGTCCCGGCCTCCTCCGGTCTGGAGCCTACGTAATATACTTTATCCCATCGTTTCATATCCGCGCTCACAGGCTCCCTGTTAAAGAATATAACCGGGATATCCGCATTCTTTACTTTGTCAATAATCGTGGCTGCTGCAGTCCGGTCAACCAGATTCATACAGATCACGTCATATCCCTGAGAGATAAACTTATCAACCTGTTCATTTTGCAGAGTCTGGCTGTTCTGCCCGTCTACGATATTCAGTGTAATATTATAGCCTTCTTCCTTTTCCTTCATTTTTACCGATTCTTTTAAACGACTGATAATGGATTCAATAAACACATCATCCTGATAATAGACAGATACACCTATTTTCAGTTCCGGCAATTGCTCCTTTTTCTGATCTGTTGCCAGGGTACTGCACCCAGCCAGGCAAAGTATCACCACAGCCGCTTCCAATAATAATTTTCTCACTTTCATAATCCCTCTCCTGATTTACCTTACAAAAGGAAATAGTAACCTCTGATTTTCTTCTGAATACATGTGTTCGTGATCCACAATTTTAAATGAAATTTCTGTTCTATCTTTTTCTTCCTTGCCATTGATTGCATTAATGGCATCCCTCACTCCCAGATACCCCATGCTGTAATCATCCTGAACGACAATACTGACAATATTATCATTTTCCAGATAGCGAATGACTTTGCTGCTGCTTCCCACACCATACAGCTCTGTTAGCTGCGGCGGATACTGATCTTCATATTCCTTTAAAGCCTTCGCGGCATTTTCCAGTATCTCGGTATCAAACGCCACAATCACATCCACATTATTTGTCCGCAGATAATTTAAAATGGTATCGCTGCTGTAGTCCGTCCCCTCCCATTCCAGTATGGTGTTATAACTGATCTTCATGGTGTTTCGAAATGCTTCCTCCCGGTCTAAAATGCTGCTGCTGGAAATGTCTCCACCTATCATAAGAATTTGTTTGCGAAGATTGCCATGGCGCATCACCTCTTCTGCCAATGCCGTTCCCATCTTTTTATTATCACAGGCTATGACCTCATAAGGCTGCCTGGAATCCACACTGGACTCCACCAGAATTACCGGTATATTTCTTTTCATTTTTTCCAGAGACCCCGCCATTTTTTCATGATCTACAGGGGCGATCACAATGGCATCCGCATCGGAATTAACCTCCCGCTCCAATAATTCAATTTGTTCCTCCAGCTTATTTGCTTCCTCATTTCCAAGGCTAATCATGCGGATATTTGCATTCAGATCCGTGCCTGCCTGCTCTGCCCCCTGTTTGAAATTTTCCCAGCTCTCACTTAATTTTCCTCTTGTAATGACAGAAATATTTTTCACCGGCAGCTCTTTTACATTTGTCTCCCTGGATAAAATATAGAGGCTGAAAAATAGAATTGCTCCTAATATGAAGACAGGAAAATAATACTTCTTTTTCAAATCGCTCCTCCCTCCTGATCGATCTCCTCAATGGGAATCCCAGGCAGGTGAATCGTCACCTTTGTCCCTTCATCTGCTTCACTTTCTACATGTACGCCGTATTCCCTGCCAAAATACAGACAGATTCTTTCATGTACGTTATTCATTCCAATTCCGGAGCCTCTGCTTCTTACCCGCTGCTCCCTGGATAAGAGACTGGCAAGTACATCGGGAGCCATACCGATTCCATTATCACATACTTCAATGTAGAGATCTCCATCCCTGATATAGGACTTAATGATAATCTTGCCTCCATCATCTTCCAGCATATACTCCATTCCGTGATAAATGGCATTTTCCACCATCGGCTGAATAATCAGCTTCATAGTAGCCAGCTGCAAAGTCTCTTCCTCCGCCTGAATCTCATAGGTAAACTTATTTTTATAGCGGATACTCTGTATCGTAAGGTAATTGCGGGCATGCTCCAGTTCGTCTTTTACCGTGATAATCGTCTTTCCTTTGCTGATACTGATCCGAAACAGCCTAGCCAGAGAGGTCACCATGGTAATTGCCCCGTCATAGCGTTCATTTTCAATCATCCAGATAACAGAATCCAGTGTATTATACAGAAAGTGGGGGTTAATCTGTGTCTGCAGCGCATCCAGTTCACTTTTGCGCTTTTGTTCCTGCTCCACTACAATATCATCCATTAATTTTTTCATCTGATCAACCATGGAACTTACTGTTTTCCCCAGATGCATAATCTCATAGGGCCCACTGGAGATAATCTCCACATTCAGATCACCCTTCTCCAGCTTTTTAACGGATTTCTCCAACCTTTTTATAGGATTTGCGATTCTGGCTGAAACCAAAAGACTAACAAAAATCAATACGAACATTCCGAAACAAAATATAAACAGAACAAAGACACGGATCTGGGAATATTTTGCAACGACTTCTGTGAGCGGCGTAACTGCCACCAGCTTCCAGCCGGTATATCCTACGGTTTTAATCGTTACCAGGCGCTTTTCGCCCTGAAAGATCTCCGTATGGTTTCCGTCGTCTAACCCTGCTGCCTCCCGGTTGGATTCCTTCTCCAATTTGGAATACAGCAGCTGCTGTTTCGGATGATAAATAATTTCTCCGTCCGCGTCCATCAGGTAGACATATCCGGAATCACTGATATTTGCACTCTGGCATACCCGTTCAATTCCGCTGAAATTCATATCTACCAGCAAAACTCCATTCTCCCTTTTTCCATTCTTTGTAATTTCAACATCGTTGCTCATGGAAACCACCCAGCGGTAACGGTTATCCGGGTCATTGAACAGATTTTGAACATGCGGTTTTGAAAAATGCAGGTTTTCAATCTGCGCTTCTGCATTTATAAACCACTCCTCATCTCTTGGATCTATATTTTCCTTAAGATTCGATAAGGGTGCTGCGGCTTCAACCTTTCCATAAAGATTAAATATGGCAATGCTCACCAGCTGTTCCCGGTTGGTGTTGTAGAGCAGATCCAGCTGTTCAACAATCGTGTCCTTTGCAAGATCCGCATTTTTAATAACCTGATAATAAACAGAATTGGAGACATTCATGATATTTCTTAAATAAGTATCCAGAAATTGATTCGTCTGGTCTATGACGTGCTTATTTTCCTGCTCAACCATATGCTCTGCCGTATTGGTAAAATTCAGATAGAGCGGAACAGCAATCAGGACCATGCCAACTACAGACAGCAGTGTAAAATAAATGGCAAGCATGTTTTGAATACTTTTTTCCTGGTACCATTTCTTGGCTTTCCATACATATTTTTTTATTATTGGAATCATAGCGCCCCCTGTCAGGTATTACGATATCTGGATGGGGACACGCCAAACTTTTTCTTAAACACATAACTAAAATAGTTGGGTTCCAGATATCCTACCTTTTCTGCAATCTGATAGCTCTTGTCATTGGTAGTATTTAAAAGCTCCACTGCTTTTTCCAGCCTGGTTTCCGTCAGATATCCGATAAAACTGCTTCCTGTCTCTTTCTTGAAAATCGTGGAAAAATAGGTAGGGCTTACATGGAGGTGTTCGCTGAGCCGCTCCACTGTCAGTTCACTGTCAGCATAATTCTCCCGTACATATTGAACTGCCGTATCCACCATGTAGCTGGATGTATGTACACGTTCGCTTTTTATCATGCTGCTGATCCGCAGGCTGATTTCCTGCACCCATCGTTGCAGATTGTCCATAGAGCCCAGTTTTTCCAATTGATTATCGTTATTAAAGTTTTCACCTAAAGCTTCTTCCAGGTCTAAGCCATATGTCTGGCAGAGACGCAGCAGTGAAATTTTAATTTCCATAAAATAAATCCGATACTGCTCAATTTCCAAAACCGTATCTCCAAACTTAGCAAAAACCTCTTCAATATTTTCTATAATATCTTCCTTTTTACCCATTTTAATGGCAGTTACGATCGCATGTTCATCCTGCCCTTTAAACTGTAAAAGGACGGAAGTATCCGGTTCCACATCCCCAATATAAATAGCTCTGCCAGAACCTAACACCAAGCGGTAATCCAGGGCAGACTGGGCTTCTTTTCTGGCATACCGCAAGGTCTGCGGTTCATGGCACATAAGGCTTATGCCTCCTGATGTCACAAGTCCGTAAATCTTCTGAGACTCCCTGCACACCTCATCAATACCGGAAATCAGATCATAAATCTCTTCCCGGCTTCTGGCATTGACAATAATCGCGATAATATCTCCATAGAAAAAGCTGGTAAAATCACAATATTTTCGAATTTCATCATCCACTAGATGCTTGATTGTGATGGGGATCAGGGCATCATCATGATTTTTAAATATATTTTCTACGGATTCCTCCAGTACCCCCTTCTCAATCTGTATCAGACATACGATAAATCCCGTTGCGTCCACATTAATTCCAGCCATTGCTGCACTGCGGTTAAACTGCTCCTGGGTAACTCTCCCCTCCAGCAGACTGACTAAAAACTGTTCCCGGATAACCGGCAGACTGTCCATGTAATGCTGCCGGAGATTCTCCAGATTTCGCATGCTCTCATACCGCTCATCCAGAGAAAGCTTAAGCTTCGTCAATATTTTTCCCATATCCTCCGCATTCACCGGTTTTAATACGTACTCAACTACATTAATTGAAATTGCTTTATGAGCATATTCCAGATCATCGGAACCAGAAAATACAATCAGCTTAGTAGACGGAATCTTCTTGCGCAAAGCCTTCCCCAGTTCAAGACCATCCATAAATGGCATCATGATATCTGTCATCATCACATCCGGCTGAAGCTTTTCCGCCAGATCCAATGCCTCCTTACCGTTTTCCGCACTCCCAATTACCTGAAAGCCATATTTTGCCCAATCAATTTTACGGATAATTCCTTCCCGGATTTCCGCTTCATCATCTGCTATAATCACCTTATATAAGTCCATATGTACTCCTAAAAAATATATTTTTTTATTTATAAAATAGTGCGAAATTATTTTGTTATTATACCATAAAAAGATGCGTAAAGGAATTCTTTCTTTCCATTACGCATCTTGTTGGAATAACCTTTAAAGTTCTAAAGTTTAAAAATTCCTTTATTATTTAAATATAATCCCACAGAAAATTGCTACTACTAATAATGCGATTAACCCACAAATAAAACGATCTATGCCTTTTAAAGAAACATCGATTCTTCCATATAAGCAATCACGAACTGTTTTCTTTTTTTCTGTAGCATTATTCGGCTCTGCAGATGATAACCGATTCGTTTGATCTGTAGTCTCCGTTTCTCTATATTCAGCCATAAGATTTTTACCTTTCTCTACATCACTCTATTATTTTTTAGCAAGATATTTACGTACATCCAATGAAACGGCTACGATAATAATTAAACCACGGATGATATACTGCCAATATGGGCTTACGCTGATAAAGTTTAGTCCATAGTTGATTACCTGCAGCAAGGTAGCTCCGATTAATACACCAGGAATCGTACCGACACCACCAGTAAAAGAAACCCCTCCTACTACACAGGCGGAAATGGCATCCAACTCATAGTTCAAACCTGTGTTACTGGTTGTAGAACCTGCTCTTGCAGCCTCTAAAAATCCTGCTACACCGTATAAAACACCGGAAATCATAAAGATGATCATAATATTTTTTACTACATTAACACCGGATACTTCAGCAGCTTCCGGATTTCCCCCGATTGCAAACATATTTTTGCCAAGCTTTGTTTTATTCCAGATGATATACATGATGATTGCAATGATTGCCAGATAACACACCAGATATGGGATTTTAAATTCACTGGTAATTTGAAATCCACCTGTTACAAAGTGAATATAGCGCTGATCCAGGTTGGCAACCGGCTGTGCTCCAAGAGGAGGACGGTCAATATAGAGACAGGATACTCCATATGCGATCAGCTGAGTACCCAGCGTAATAATAAACGCATGTACCTTTAATTTAGCAACACCAAATCCATTGATTAATCCAAAAATCATACCTACCGCAATGGCACCTAAAAGCGGTATAAACAGCGGCAACGCAGGAAGGTTTGGATACATTCTTGCTGCATAGGTAGTAGACTGCAGCATAGATGCAGAAATAATCGCTGTAAGACCTAAAATACGTCCTGCTGAAAGGTCTGTACCCTGTAGTACAATCAGCCCCGCAACACCCAGCGCCAGAATTGCTCTGGTAGATGCCTGGCTAAGAATATTGGTAAAGTTACCAAGGGATAAAAAGCTTGGTTCTTTTATAATAAAGAAAACAATCATAAGTATCAGTACAATATATAATGCATATTTAACAAGAAATTCACTAAGGTTAAATTTCTTTCCTTCAATTTTAGTTTTTTCCATATCTGCACCTTCCGTTCTTAAACATATTTCGCTGCCTGAGCCATAATCCGCTCCTGATCCAGCTCTTCTGTATTGGTGATTCCGGACACATGTCCATTTGACATAACCAGTATCCGGTCACAGATGCCAAGCAGCTCGGGCATCTCAGAAGAAACCATGATGACACCTTTGCCCTTAGAAGCCAGGTCAATAATCAGCTGATAGATTTCATATTTGGCTCCAACATCAATACCTCTAGTCGGCTCATCTAAGAGCAGGATCTCCGGTTCTGTTAAAAGCCATCTCCCGATAATTACCTTTTGCTGGTTTCCACCGGAAAGACTTCGAATTGCTGTCTTTTGGGATGGCGTCTTGACTTTCATACTGTCAATTACCCATTTTGTATCTTCTGTCATCTTTTTATTATCCAATAATCCCAGTTTACTGTATCGGTCTATATTCGCGATGACACTGTTAAAAAGAATACTCAGCCCTCCAAAAATTCCGGTAGCACGACGCTCCTCCGTGAGAAGAGCAAATCCATTCTTGATCGCTGTTCTGGAATCTTTGTTGTCAACAGGCTTGCCGTGAAGCAGGATCTCACCTTCGCTCTTGTGGGCAATTCCGAAAATCGTTTCAATTAATTCCGTTCTTCTGGATCCTACAAGACCTGCAATCCCAAGAATTTCTCCTTTATGCAGTTCAAAGGAAGCATCGATTACAGAAGGCTGGTATTTCCCTGTTAAGTGTTTCACCTCAAGGATAACTTCTCCCATTTTGTTTGTTTTGGGTGGGAAACGGTTTGTCAGATCACGGCCTACCATTAATTTGATGATCTTGTCTGTGGTCAGTTCCGCCGCAGACTTGGTATCTACCCACTGTCCGTCACGCATGATGGTAACCTCATCTGAAATTTCCAGAATCTCTTCCATCTTGTGAGATATGTATACAATTGCACATCCCTGGTCTCTTAAGCGGTTAATAATACGAAACAAATGATCCACTTCTTCCTGAGTAAGAGAAGAGGTCGGCTCATCTAATACCAGAATTTTCGCATTGTAAGATACCGCTTTGGCGATTTCTACCATCTGTCTCTGAGATACTGACAGCTTCGCCATTTTTGATTTGGGATCTACATCGATTTCTAATTTATCAAATACCTTTTTTGTTTCCTCAAACATAGAACGCTGACTGATAATTCCGCCTTTGCTTGGATATCTTCCCAGCCAGATATTATCCATAACATCTCTTTGCAATACCTGATTCAATTCCTGATGTACCATTGCAACACCATTTTCCATAGCCTGTTTGGGATTGGAAAATTTAGTCTTCTTTCCCTCTACGATTATCTCTCCGCCATCTTCATCATAGACACCAAATAAACACTTCATTAAGGTAGATTTTCCGGCGCCGTTTTCACCCATCAGTGCATGGACGGTGCCAGGCCTTAATTTTAATTGTGCATGATCAAGGGCCTTTACACCTGGAAACTGCTTTTCAATATCTATCATTTCCAAAACATATTTTTCTGCCATATTCCATTCACCACTTTTCCTTTACTTAGCAACTGCACAGTCAGATCCCCAGCAGCGAACCACAGGGGATCTGACCCTCGCGGCATTCGCTAAATTTTCCCGCAAGCACACCCATTTGGCTCATTGCTCGCGGGAATGAAGATTACCTACACTGTGCAGTTACCTGTTCCATATTTATTTGCCTGTAAATTCCTGATAAGGGATACGGATCGCATATCCGGTATCATCAAACTGATAATCTGTTCCGTCAACTGCGCTCTTACCTTCAGCCAGGTTTAAACCTGTTGCAAATAATGCTTCTGCCATTGCAGGTGCATCCTGAAGAACTGTTCCGGACATAAAGCCCTGTTTGATTAAATCCTGTGCTGCTTCGGTTGCGTCAACACCATAAACCGGGATGAATTTCTCAGCGTCGCCGTTGTTGTATCCCTGTGCCTGTAATGCTGCGATTGCACCCTGTGCCATACCATCGTTGTTAGCAATTACAACTTCAATCTTTTCGCCTAATTTTGAAAGCCATGCTTCTGTTGCATTCTGTGCCAATGACTGATCCCAGTTACAAACCTGGATTTCCAGCTGTTCTGTTTTAATTCCTGCTTCTTCAACTGTCTTCACAGAATATTCGGTTCTTGCAACTGCTTCCGGGTTATCCGGTTCGCCTTTTAACATTACATACTGCAGAATGCCATCGCCGTTCTTGTCATATTTAGCGGTGTCAGCGTTCCAAAGGTCTGCAATCATCTTACCCTGGATAATACCTGCATCTTTTGCATTCGTACCTACGAAACATGCTTTGTCATAAGATTTGATAGCGGTCTGGTCAACTGGTTCTCTGTTGAAGAATACAACTGGCTTGTCCGCTGCTTTGATTTTGTCCACTACGGTCTGCGCTGCTCCGGTATCATTTAAGTTAACCATCAGAAGATCTACATCTTTTTGAAGAATTGTATCAATACTGTCATTCTGTGTAGGCTGGTCACCCTTGCCGTCATAGAAAGTAAAGTTAACCTTGTCCGGATTTTCTTTCTGAATCTTTTCCAGGTTCTGTCTTACCGTAGAGATATAAGTATCATCAAATTTATAAAGAAATACTCCTACTTCTTTTACGCCGGCTGTATCTCCGCTGCCTTCATCATTCGCTGCTGTGTCTCCCTGAGCTTCCTTTGTTTCAGCAGTTGTACCTGCTTCTGTGGCTTTTGATGTTGCATTGGATTCGGTGGATGAAGATCCACAGCCTGCCAATAAAGCTACTGATGTACATGCTGCTAAACCGAGTGCTAAAAATCTTTTTGTCTTTCTCATGGAATGTCCTCCCTTTTCTTTGTACATTTTGTACATGTTTTTTATTCATCTTTCGTTGTTATTATATAGTTTTTAACCCTAATACTCCATACAAATTTATTAGGAAAAATATAGAATTTCTTAAGCAAAAATAGTGAAAAAATAGATCCTCTTCTATAAAATCTCATAGAGGAGGACCTATTTTTTTCATCTTACTTTTTTATTCCGGACGTTGCCGAATTTGTTTTTTAGATGATTATTTCACTTGTAATTTGATCTCGTTGCTGTACTTACCATAGACATTCTTACCATTTGATTTCCTGTAAGCACGTACTCTGTAAGTATAAGTTTTGCCTTTTTTCACTTTCTTATCTTTAAAAGTGGTGGTATCGCGGTCTACAATTCCAATACGGCTCCAGGTTTTGCCAGTTTTCCTGTAAATTCGGTATCCGGTTACAACAGAAGATACTTTTTTCCAGGTTACTCTTACGCTTCCTTTTGCTGCCTTGGCTTTGATAGCCGGGCTTTGAGGAACTGCTTTTATGGAAACTTTATGATACTTGCTGTAAACTGTTTTTCCATCTGCTTTCTTATAAGCTTTTACCGCAAATTTGTATTTCTTGCCAAGCTCAGCTTTTTTGTATACATAGGATGTGGTAGCGTTTTTCTTGATTGTTTTAACTGTTTTCCATCCTTTGCCGGTACTGGTCATTACTACATATCCGTCTGCTTCAGAAACCCTATTCCAGCTTAATTTAATATATCTGGAAGCCTGATTTGCTGCCTTTGCAGTAACGGTAGATGCCTGTACTTTTGCTGCTGCTTCTTTGTCCGTGTCTACCTTTAATCCCTGGATTGCTTTTGTCAGGGCTGCAGTCTGGGCATCAATTGCTGCCTGAGTTGCTTTTGGATCTGCTGCTACCTTTTCTGCTGCTGCAATCGCTACAGTTAATGCGTTAAAGGATGCACTTGTGTAATTGCCGATTTTAATCGCCTTTGCTTCTGCAATCTTAGCATTTAATGCAGTCTTAGACGGCTGTGGTGCTACGACCTGCAGATTCTTAATTGCGGTATCCAGTGCTTTCACCTGAGCATCGATTGCTGCCTGGGTTGCTTTTGGATCTGCTGCCACTTTTTCTGCTGCCGCGATCGCATCGGTTAATGCTTTAAAGGATGCATCGGTATAGTTTCCTTTTTGAATTGCTTTGGCTTCTGCAATTTTTGCATTTAATTCTGTTTTTGTTGTCTCCTGCACTTTTACCATCTGCACTTTTCCAACAACAGATGCACTCTCTGCCTTCACTTCTACATTCGCTGCACCTTCCCCATAACCTGCCTTTGTAAATGCCAGCTTATAAGTTCCATAAGGAATTTTGCTAAAGTTATAAATACCGTTCAGGTTCGTTATCGTAGAAGCAAGTACCTTGCCGTCTGCGTCTGTTAATGAAACATTTACCTGATAAATTGGTGCATCATTTTCATCAACAATAGATCCTTCGATTGCGTTAGTGTTTTCTACTACATCTAAGCTTGTTACTTCCAGGTTGTCAAAGATCATGCTGCCGCCATTGCGTTTGTTAAATCCAACGGATCCTGCTTCATCAAATAATCCGTTTACAACTGCCTCTTCCATGACTTCCTGTCCGTCTACCCAGAGGGAAAGTTTGTTTCCAACTAACTGTGACTTAATGTGGCTTGTCTTTCCAATTTCCATGTTCGGTCCGGTAAACATTCCGGAATAGCTGTTCGCTGTACCATTCCAGTATTCCCAGAACCAATTGCCTTCGGAATCACCGTAGCCTACATAAAGCCTCTGATTATGATTATTTGCTCTTAGTACAAAGCCGAAGCGAAGAGGACTTGCCTGTGGCGTAACATCTGCTTCAAAGATTCCGTCTTTAAATTTCGGTGCAGCTGTGTCGATGATGCTTGGACGGTCGGAGCCAAAAGAAGCTTTCAGCGCTCCGCTGCCATTGTACTGCACGGATTCAATTTCAACCTGGGATGGATTGCCTGCCAGGTTTTGAATACTGTCTACTCCATTTTCAAAGTAATTGAAGTATTCTGGAATCTCTTTTACCTGAAGTGTGAAGTCAAAGGTGGTCATCGTATCTGCTACAGGTGTTACCTGCTGTGCGTAAAGGGATGCATAACCATCTTTTACAACCTTTGCAGAATAATTACGGATAAAGATATTCTCTAATTTATAGCTGCCCTTGTCATCCGTGCGGATTTCAATTGGAGCCAGGTTATTGGAGGAAAGCGTAATCTGTGTGTCCGCAATTGGTTTTCCATCTGCATCTTTCACGGTTCCGCTGACGGAACCAATAATTGCAACCAGCTTCTCCGTTGCTGCTGTCAGTTTTTCGGTTGCTGTTTCAACCTGTTCTTTTGTCGCGTTCTGATTGTTTAAGACTTCTTCTGCTTCTGATAAAGCATCTGCAAATACACTCCAGGTTTCAGTTGTGTAATCCTGCTGGAATTTTGTGTTTGCTGTGTTAATTGCTTTTTGCAGATCTCCTTTTTGGATATCACTTATCTGGATTTCCAAATTATCCAATATAAAGTCGTTGTATCCGCTGAAGTTCCTTACACCTTCTTTACTGTCCGCATAGTCATGCAGGTCTGAATATTTTCCGGTTGCGACAATTCCAAACCAGCTCTGCCCTGATTCATTGCCTATGATCGTAAATTCATAATCTGCCGTCGTACCTATCGCAGCTGGGATATCATATCTCTGCGTGTTTCCATTGTATTCTCCGTCTCCCATCGCCACCGCGTAGGTCCCATCACTGCCCGCCTGATACTTAAACTTAACATTATACGTTACACCAGGTTCAAAATGGAAGTTCTGCGGAATGGTCTGGTAAAGCATCCCTTCGATATATTTATTTACATTCTTTCCATACTCTTCTGCAACATGCGAGCACAGACCGTTCACCTTAACAGACCAATCACCATTCAACACATCATCCAATTTCTTCTGTCCCTGATCATTCGCATCATAACCTGCCTGGGTATACGGTGCATGAAGCTCAGAGAGATGGATTCGGTTATCGGTTACTGCACCGGCACCTGAACCCGGACCTGCGATTACAAATGGGAAAATACCCTGTGCATTATTTTCAAAATCCTGCTGGAACTTTGTAACCATACCGCTCTCGTCTGTTTCCTTAACGAGATCCATTCCGGTTTCCACAACACGCAGATCATCAAAATACGTATCGCCTTCTCCTTGATCGCGTTTTAAAGTCAATGTAACTTCGCCGCTTTTTGGTGCTTCAAAGAATACATACATATTCTGAACATAACTGGTACCGCCTGTTGTTGCTCCGCTTCCCGTATGATGCTGGTTGGAAGATATGATATTCTGTACAATCGAGCGTCCCGTATAATTAGAAGCTATTTCTTTGCCATCTGCATTTACGGTCATATATGCTTTTGCATCGCTTCTGTTATCCACGCCAACATACAGTGCATATTTCTGTCCTGGCACCAGATTGGTTAAAGCCTTACTGGTTACGGATACAGCGCCGCTCAGTTTTAACATGGGGTTTTCGCTGGTATTCCGGAAGATTTCTGCCAAACCGGTTCCCGCTGTTGTCCAGTAAGTATCCAGACTTCCGCTGTTGAATCCAACGTCATAAATGTATGGTGTGGACTGCCAGTCTACCGGAAGCTGTCCTTGTTCGCCCTGGTAAACTACATACGGTGTCTCTGCTTTCATGTTTGCTAAGGTTACCTGTCCATTGGCTACCGGAACTACGGTTTTATTCTGCTTGCCCTCATCCGTTAATTCATAAACGACCACATTTGCAAGACCTTCCCATCCGCCTGGCAGTTCCCAGGTGGTGTCTCCGCCCTTGGTATTCCAGTGATACAGTTTTTCTTCATCTGCGATATTTCCATTGGTATCCCAATACCATGGAAGCAGATAGGTTTCATCTCCCGGATTGGTTCCGTCACCGCCGGTAGGTGCACCTTTGGAAACTACTTTTCCGTTTAATGTAATTGTTCTGGAACGGTATCCCTGAAGATCTCCTACGTAATCATTGGAATCTCTGGATACCACAACGGTGTTTTCTTTTGCGTCATCCTGCAGTGTAATTTCCATTTCCGGTGTCCACTGGAAGGTTCCGCCGCCATTCGTCATGGTTACCGGCTTCCCGTCAACCCACTTCATTACCTTATAATGCTGCAGGAATTTAGTCAGTACGTTATGGGTGAATGTAGTATTTATATAGTTGCTGTAATCGGTTCTTCCGCTCCAGCCCTCAAAGTCTGTCATGTTTAATCCACCCAGCAGAGGTGCCTGTGCTGCGCCATTATAGCTTGGGTAATCAGCAATCCAGGAATCCTTCTGATGGTTACGTAAGAATCTCATAACTTCACTGTTCTGTCCTTTTGCTGCATATCCGCCATAACCCAGGTCTGCTGCCCAGTGCTGCAGAGTCGAATCATATTCCTGTGTGGGCCCCCATTCTGTGGTAAAACGCCAGCCATGGTCATTCATCTGTTTTGCAATCTTTCTGGATTCCCATGCATCTTCATTTCCACTGGTATTATTTCCCCACACATCCAGGTAGATAAAGTCCAGATTATCTCCAACTTTTGCCTTTAGTTCATTTAACCTGCTTTCACGCCTGTTGCTTGCAAGGTCATACATACCATTGATACCGATTCCCTGGTCTAACCAGTTCCAGCCAAAATTGTGTCTGGATAAATCATCATCAAAAGCTTTTGCTTCCGGATACATTTCACTTGCATTGATGTGGATACCAAACCGTGCACCTAATGCCCCGCCTTCGGTCATCAATTCGTTCATATCCTCGGCTCCGCCGATTCGTTCACCGATATTACCGTAATCCGGATGTCCGGAATCATGTCCTTCGGAACCGTAACCTTTTAAAATGATACTCTGTCCCAATCCATCGGTATTCAGATAAACGCGTTTCACACCATCTAATGTTGTAAGGAATGGATTTGCCGCCTCACTGCCAAAGTTCATAGCAATACGCTGTGATACCAAATCAGGTACTTCCTCAGATTTATAGGGATTGTTCATAATTGCACGATATGCAATCGCACCATCCTGCCAGTCAATCTGATCATCGGCATTCTCGTCACCGGTAATTACTACCTTTGCGCTTGGCATAACATCTTCATCATGTTCAACCACATATGCTTTTTTCACTCCATTCACAGACGGTTCTACCTTGCGGTCATAATACCATAAGGTACTGGAAAGCCCCAGTGACTTGCCAGCAGCTAAATTCGATGTTTCAGCCCAGACTCTGGTATTGCTGGATCCGCCGGAACCAACGTAAGCTGCTTTATGTGTACCGTTATACTCTGAATTACTCCACAATCCGGCACTTAAATCTTCATTGGATACGAAACCATACATGAAATCTTCCTTAGAAAATGTCATGCCGTCTTTCACATCCACATAGCTGTCACCGGAGATGGAGGTATTGCTGGATACCTTAGCCGCCTTTAAGTTTGCGCCCTTTTGGGTACTTCTTACAGAAATCAGGCTGTGATGGGGTATTTCAATCGTCTGGACCGGATATTCATTATTATCCAGGTTATTCAAAACTTTCGTAATGTCAAATGACAATTCATTATCTTTTACGGAAATAACCGCAGTCAGAACAGCATCAATATTCTGTCCTTTTAAAGTCATGGTATAGGTCGCTTTATCCTTGTCAAATGTAACATTCACATCATCCTCTGTTACCTTAATCTCTGTTCCATTGATTTTCATAACATCGATGGCTTCGGTCTGACCGTAGAAAACTTTCCCCTTTAAATCACCTTTCATCGTGTATTTTACAACACTTGGGAATTTCTCTGCCACATCAACATCCATCTGATCAGAAGAAATGGTTCGATATGCCACTTCCGGTGCTTTTTCCAGTACAATATTTTCAACCGCAACAGCACCGCCTGCAACTGTAATTTCCTTTTCGGCAACCAGATAACCTTCTTTTGTTACCGTAACTTTATACTTTCCTGAAGCTACATCTGTAAAATTATAATTACCATCTTGATCGGTTTGCACCGTCTTGCCATTTAATTTAACCGCTGCACCTTCTACCGCCTGTGTTTTCCCGTCAACAGTTTCCATTACTTTACCGGATACGGCAAAGGTTTCGGCTTCAGACTGTCCGGTATAATGGATGTCTTTTAAAAATACTTCTGTTATTTCAGTTGCGGAAACTGATTTGAATGTCCCTGCCTTAATACCAATCTGATTTCCCTGATCTGCAATATTGCTAAAATCCACATCACTGAATAAGGCGGTTCCATCTACATAGAAAGTAGCCTTTTTATCAGCTGTCCATTCCACTTTAACCTTTACGGTAGATCCTGCAGCAGGTACGGTTCCCACATTGGAACTCCATGGATCACTTGCCTCCCCGTATTTCTGCCAATACCAACCGGATGCATTATAGCCAAAGAACATACCGTGATTCTGATCTTTGTATCCTATGTAAATACCGGTACGGTTCAGATTCCCTGCCTGCTCTGTCTTGAAATTTGCCTCAAAGAATCCAGCTTCATTAAAATTATACTCTTTTCCATTTGTAAAAATAGCTGGTGGAGTAGTTGCACTTGGATTATTTCCATTGGCTGATCCGGATTTTAAATGAAGATAGCCATCCGCCACTTCACAGATTTCTCCGCCTTTTTGTGTGGAAGCATCCTGTGTCCAGCTATCATGAATACCATCTTCCAGAGCGCCTTTGTTAGTTTCCTCAAGGGTTTCCTGGTTTGCATCAAGCGGTGCTTCTGTCTCTACAATGGCATCTGATTCAGACTCCGTAATCATCTCTGTCTCCGCATTGGATTGTGATGACTCATCATTTGATTCTGTTAAATTCGTTTCTTCCGCCTCGCTTGCACCCTCTGACGGCTCTGTTTCAACTTCATTTTCAGCCGCATTTTTGGTACCTCCAGGTACCACATCAGCTTCCATATTTACGTCTTTTGATTCTGTTCCATTTCCTTCAGCATATGCTGTAGCAGGTAATGCAGAGCTCAAAACCATAGACATGGAAAGCATAAAACTTAGTGACTTAGTCAAGTTTTTTCTCTTCATAAACTCTTTCTCCTTTGATGGATTTATAACATAAAAAGCATCTAATCAATCACAGCCGGCTTTCGAAATTGACCGATACTTATGCTATACATATTGCCAATTTTTTAATGATATTGTGCGTTTTATATAGCTGTTTTTATCATTGAAACTATTATAACATTTCTATTGTATATATTTATTTGTATATTTGTTTCCTTTTTTTGCACTAATTGCATGTTTTTACCAGCTCTTTTTTTTCAGAGAAATCTTTCATTTTCTGATGATTCCCAGGAATTTTATTTAAATTATTTTTTATTCATTTCGGATTGAAAATTTGCATAATCTGCATTTAAA
>OKVW01000611.1_pt1 | contig 19740 bp, 20 predicted proteins | sample 1606991 | NCBI WGS metagenome assembly OKVW01 (sample SAMN03281021, study PRJEB24777) | human gut metagenome | isolation source: fecal sample PR177 from 1 month old male Malay infant, vaginal delivered...
GATATTTATCTGGTTTGTGTTTTTGATATTTATAACGCGTATGTATCAAAAGTAACATTATCTTCAACATGTTTAAATATCGTCCTTTTATCAATTTGATGCGTGTTTTTCTCCATAAATTATATATGTCCACATTCGGACTTAGGGGAAAGAATAATTGAACCATTCCTCTATAACGCCGCATAATCGTAAACGCGAAACATAATATGTTTTCTATGCATTGATAATTGATGGATCAACTTATTACGTCCCTGAGGAGGGATGACAAATGCACTCCTGGAAAAAGAAACTTGTAGTCTCACAAATAGCATTAGCCTGCACATTGGCAATCACTTCTCAGGCGAATGCTTCAACGGATATTTCTGGTACAACTTACACCACATTTAATCACTATAACGATGCCACCAGGGCTGACGGCGTGTATTACGAGGGGTATGTTGGCTGGAACAACTATGCTGCTGACAGCGTTTATAACGGGAATATCTACCCGGTTATTAATAACGCCACGGTTAACGGTGTCATTTCAACGTATTATCTGGATGATGGTCTTGCCAGCAACACGAACAGCAACAGCCTGACAATCAAAAACAGCACCATCCATGGGATGGTGACGTCCTCCTGCATGTCTGGCGACTGCACTGGTCGTGATGCGACAGGCTATGTGTATGATCGTCTTGCAATGACCGTTGATAACTCAACCATTGACGACAACTACGAACATTATACCTACAACGGCACCAATGCCGACGGTACTGCGGATACGCACGTTGTTGATGTTTATAACCTGGGTACGGCGATCACGCTGGATCAGGAAGTTGACCTGGCTATCACTAACAATTCCCATGTCGCAGGTATCACCCTGACTCAGGGTTATCAGTGGAACGATATTGACGATAATACGGTTAGCACCGGCGTCGATAGCGCTGAAGTGTTTAACAATACTATCACGGTAACCGATTCTACCGTCACGTCTGGCTCATGGTCTGACGAAGGCACGTCTGGTTGGTTTGGTAACAATAATAACGCCAGCGATTATAGCGGTACGTCAACCGCTGACGACATTGCTTTAGCGGTGACTGCTGATCCGAATGCTGATAACGCGATGCAGACGACAGCTAATTTCAGCAATTCAACGCTGATGGGCGATGTTGTGTTCTCCAGCAATTTCGACCATAACTTCTTCCCGAATGGCGCAGACAGCTATCGTGATGCTGACACGGCTGTTGATACTAACGGTTGGGACGGAACCGATCGTCTGGATCTGACGCTGGACAATGGCAGTAAGTGGGTTGGTGCGGCAATGTCCGTCCACCAGGTTGATACCGATGGTGACGGTGTCTATGACAATGTTGCTGCGGGCACTGACGCCACCTCAACGCTGATTGATATCGCGGCGAATAGCCTGTGGCCGAATTCAACCTTTGGTGCTGATAATGGCAACACGGCTTATGATGAAAATGGTCATGTAACCGGTAAAGAAGTCTATCAGAGCGGCCTGTTCAACGTTACGCTGAACAATGGTTCACAGTGGGATACCACCAAATCTTCTCTGATTGATACTCTGAGCATCAACAGTGGTTCTGTGGTTAATGTTGCTGATTCCTCACTGGTTTCAGACACCATCGCTCTGACCAGTGGTGCTGCACTGAACATCAAAGAAGATGGTCATGTCGCAACGGACACCCTGTCGATTGATAACAGTATTGTCACCCTTGCTGATGATGTCGCTGCTGGCTGGAACGCTAGTGATGCAGCACTGTATGCTAATACCATCAACGTGACCAATGACGGTGTACTGGATGTGAGCAACAACGCTGACTATGCGTTGCAGACTGATACTCTGAATCTGACCAGCACCAGAGATGCTAACGGCAACGTACATGCTGGTGTGTTTGACATTAACAGCAACAACTACGTGCTGAATGCCGATCTGGTCAACGATCGTACCGCAGACACCTCCAGCGCCAACTATGGTTACGGTGTTATTGCCATGAATTCTGATGGTCATCTGACCATTAATGGCAATGGCGATGCCTACACCGGCGATCAATCTGAAGTCGATAATGCTGGCGACGGCGTACCTGCCGCTACCGGTAACTACAAAGTGCGTATCGACAATGCGACGGGTAAAGGGTCTGAAGCGGATTACAAAGGTAAAGAGCTGATCTATGTGAACGATAAGAACAGCACTGCGACCTTCTCAGCAGCGAACAGAGCCGATCTGGGCGCGTACACTTATCAGGCCCAGCAGCAGGGTAACACTGTTGTTATGCAGCAGAAGGGACTGACTGATTACGCTAACATGGCGCTGAGTATTCCGTCCGCAAACACCAATATCTGGAACCTGGAACAGGATACCGTTGGTACACGTTTGACCAACTCTCGTCATGGTCTGGCGGATAACGGTGGCGCATGGGTGAGTTACTTTGGCGGCAGCTTTAGCGGTGATAATAACACTATCAACTACGATCAGGATGTTAACGGCGTCATGGTGGGTGTTGATACCAAAGTGGACGGTAACTACGCGAAGTGGATTGTGGGTGCGGCAGCCGGTTTTGCTAAAGGCGATATGAATCAGCACTCCGGTCAGGTGGATCAGGACAGCCAGTCTGCCTACCTCTACTCTTCAGCACACTTTGCCAACAACGTCTTTGTTGACAGTAACCTGAGCTATACCCACTTCAAAAACGATTTGTCTGCCAACATGAGCGACGGTGAGTATGTTGATGGCAATAGCTCTACAGATTCATGGGGTTTCGGTCTGAAACTGGGCTACGACTGGAAAGTGGGTGATGCAGGTTATGTTACGCCGTACGGTAGCGTATCTGGCTTGTTCCAGTCTAATGACGACATGAAGCTGAGCAATGAAATGCGTGAAGATGGTCAGTCTTACGACAGCATGCGTTATGAACTGGGTGTTGATACGGGTTATACCTTCACGTATAGCCAGGATCAGGCGTTGACACCTTACTTCAAACTGGCCTACGTCTATGACGATGCTAATAACGATGCTGATGTAAACGGTGACTCTATCGACAACGGTACTGAAGGTTCAGCGGTTCGCGTTGGGCTGGGAACCCAGTTCAGCTTTACCAAGAACTTTAGCGCTTATACCGATGCTAATTACCTCGGTGGTGGCGATGTGGATCAAGACTGGGCTGCAAATGCCGGTGTTAAATATACCTGGTAACCATTCTCTAACGGAAAGCTATAACGCGTAGTTAATCTAAAAAATGCCCGTCAAGGATCTGACGGGCATTAATGTAAGGAATACACTCATGCTATCTCTGTCTAAGCCGTTGAAAGAATTTTGTCAGCTTGATAAATGCTTGTCTCAATACGGCACACGCTTCGACTTTATCAATGAAAAAGAAATCATTTATTCCAGTAATATAAACTCCGACACGACGTTCGTCATCCTTGATGGCGTCATCTCGTTAAGAAGAACAGAACAGGTCCTTGTAGGTATTGCGAAGGCTCCATTCATCATGGGGTTAACCAATAGCGTAATGAAAAAAGATGTTCAGTATGATCTGATGAGCGAAGGGAAATGTTCGGGATATTATCTCCCCTCCTCACAGGCCATCTCTGCGATCGAGGAGTGTCAATTGTGGCGCGAAGCTTTTTATTGGTTAACATGGCTCAATCGTATTCTGGAACAACGCGATCAGCAGCTCATTGGTAATAACTCTTACGAACAGATCCGTTCAACGCTGATTTCTATGAATGAATGGGAAGAGGGGTTACGTTCTCGCGTTGGGGTAATGAATTATATTCACCAACGAACGCGTATTTCCCGTTCCGTAGTGGCTGAAGTGCTTGCGGCATTACGTAAAGGTGGCTATATCGAAATGAGCAAAGGCAAACTGAAGAGTATCAACCGTTTGCCTTCTGAATATTGATCAGGACGCGGGAACGACCTGCGGTTTGTTTTCACTCAGTTCAACCACCAGATCGTTAATACCGTCGCTCATGCTGGTAAAACGCGTTAGTGGTGAACGGGTCACGACGACAAATGCACCGACATTTTTCTGCGGAATCATTGCCATATAGGTAATAAAACCACCGCCGCCACCGGTTTTTTGAATAATTCCCGGGCGTCCATTCTTCGGCGCCATATAGACCCAGCCTAAGCCCAGCGCATCGGCTTTACCCGGAACATCCATGCCCGTCACCCTTGTTAGCTGTGTGCGCTGATAAATCAGCGTTTGCATCCTGTCGGCCTGGTTACTGCGTTGATAGAAGTCAGAAGAGAGGTATTGCTGCATCCAGCGCATCATGTCTCCAGGCGTTGAATAAACACCGCCACTGCCAATGGCCGCCAGCGTATTATTGCACGGACTTGCCCCTTTTTCGGCCACCATCAGACGCTTACACTGATCGGGCGAAGGGGTATAAGTCGTATCCTTCATCCCCAGCGGACGCGTGATCTTCTCTTCAAAAAGTTGGGTGTAAGGCTTGCCGGAGGCGTTAGCCAGGGCATCCGCCAGCAAGTCGAACGCCAGGTTGGAGTATGACGCCTGCGAACCCGGGGCCGCTTTCAACGTCGCCGTGGAGAGGTAGCGCCAACGCTGTTCACGCGTTGGCCAGACAAACACCGGTCGCTTTGCCGCGCCGCCAGGTTGTTCACGCGGTAGCGCGCTGGTATGCGTTGCCAGATTGACCAGCGTGATGGGTTGCCCCTGATAGGACGGTACGTGTGCGCCAGGCGGCGCATATTTACTCAACGGATCGTTCAGTTTAACGGTGCCCTGATCGAGCAGTTTCACCAGCATCTCACTGGTCATCAGCTTCGTGAGTGACGCAATGCGAATCACAGAATCCAGTTGCGGACGAACGTTATTGCCCGGTCGGGTTTCACCGAAACTGCGAAACACGCGCTGGTTGCCGTCAATGACGACAAGCGCCATCCCGGTCGCACCGCTGCCATAGAAAATATGATCGGCATAGCGTTCGACGATATCCGACGCGAAAACCGGTGCGGCGATTGGCTGAGCCGCCTGGACTGAGGTCAATGACGCCGCACACAGCGCGGCAGAAAAAAGCAGACTACGTTTCAACGGGGTGTGTCCATCAATAAGAGTAAAAAACTATGCGTATTTATACTACGGCGTGGCTTATTTCAAAGCGCTAATTACAGCACAGATAGTCTTAAAAGCGTAACGACGAGTAAAGGCGACATTTTTGGCGTGAAAGAAAGTCCGCTTTTGTGATCCTGAGCGTGTAATAATCTGTCATTACCACGCTTAACGGGGGATGACGATGTCTGAAAAACGGGTTGTGATGGTTATCGATATGCAAAATGGTCTGTTTGCCACGCCAGGTATCTCGTGCACTACAATGATGTCTGGCGGGATCTTATCGTGCCGGATAACCCCGTCCTCGTGAAACCCATCGAAACAATTCTCAGGGAATGGAAAGCGAACTAAGCGCTGCCCTGTTTGTCACAATGGGCGGTTTCGCCTGTTGTGACATTTTAATTTTGGCCGCACAGCGGCAAAAGCACAGCAGTTGTCATAACGATAAGAAGTTAGCAGGAGAGCATCATGTTTAAGTCTTTTTTCCCAAAGCCGGGACCTTTTTTTCTCTCGGCCTTTATTTGGGCGCTTGTTGCCGTCATTTTCTGGCAAGCCGGTGGTGGGGACTGGGTTGCGCATCTGACGGGCGCGTCGGGAAATATTCCCATTAGCGCCGCACGTTTCTGGTCTCTGGATTACCTGATTTTTTATGCCTACTACGTGCTTTGCGTTGGGGCGTTTGCCCTGTTCTGGTTTGTCTATAGTCCCCATCGCTGGCAATACTGGTCAATACTTGGCACATCGCTGATTATCTTCGTCACCTGGTTTCTGGTTGAAGTCGGGGTGGCCGTCAACGCCTGGTATGCGCCTTTTTACGATCTGATCCAGACCGCGCTGAGTTCGCCGCATAAAGTCACCATGAGCCAGTTTTATAACGAACTCGGGGTTTTCCTCGGCATCGCGCTCATTGCCGTGGTGATCAGTGTGCTGAATAACTTTTTTGTCAGCCACTATGTGTTCCGCTGGCGTACCGCGATGAACGAATATTACATGGCGCAGTGGCAGCATTTGCGCCATATAGAAGGGGCCGCACAGCGTGTGCAGGAAGATACGATGCGTTTTGCTTCCACGCTGGAAAGCATGGGGGTGAGTTTTATCAATGCCATCATGACGTTGATCGCTTTTCTGCCCGTCCTGATTGCGCTTTCTCCGCACGTGCCTGAATTGCCAATAGTCGGCCACGTCCCTTACGGGCTGGTAATTGCGGCGATCGTCTGGTCATTGATGGGAACCGGATTACTGGCGGTGGTCGGGATCAAACTTCCTGGGCTGGAGTTTAAAAATCAGCGCGTAGAGGCCGCTTATCGTAAAGAGCTGGTTTACGGGGAAGATGATGCCAACCGCGCCACGCCGCCGATGGTGCGTGAGTTGTTCAGTGCGGTTCGCCAGAACTATTTCCGTCTCTATTTTCACTACATGTATTTTAATATCGCGCGGATCCTCTATTTGCAGGTGGACAACGTTTTCGGCTTGTTCCTGCTGTTTCCGTCGATTGTTGCCGGTACGATCACCCTGGGGCTGATGACGCAAATCACCAATGTCTTTAGCCAGGTACGTGGTGCGTTTCAGTACCTGATAAACTCCTGGACGACGCTGGTGGAACTGATGTCCATTTATAAACGTCTGCGCAGCTTTGAACGCGAGCTGGACGATCGGGACATTCAGGCCGTCACCAACACATTGGGTTAACAAAAGGAAACGTTATGTCGGCGGTATCTCGTCTTTACCCTTGGTCATTGCTGGCTGGACTGGTGCTTGCCGGCTGTAGCAGTCAGCCTTCGCAGCCTCTGAAAAAAGGCGAGAAACCGATTGATGTTGCGAGCGTGGTACGGCAGAAAATGCCTGCCAGCGTGAAAGACCGGGACGACTGGGCGCGTGATATCGCCAAAACCTTTGAAAGCCAGAAGCTGGCGCCCACCGTGGAAAATGTCTGTTCGGTGCTGGCGGTTGCGCAACAGGAGTCTAACTATCAGGCCGATCCCGCCGTACCCGGGTTGAATAAAATCGCCTGGCAGGAAATTGACCGCCGCGCTGAACGTATGCATATCCCGGTTTTCCTGGTGCATACCGCGCTGAAAATCACTTCCCCCAACGGGAAGAGTTACAGCGAACGTCTGGACGCTGTGAAAACGGAAAAACAACTGAGCGCAATTTTCGATGATTTTATCAACATGGTGCCGATGGGACAGACGCTGTTTGGCTCACTGAACCCGGTGCATACCGGGGGTCCAATGCAGGTCAGCATTGCGTTTGCTGAGCAGCACGCCAAAGGGTATCCGTGGAAAATGGACGGCACGGTGCGCCAGGAAGTGTTCAGTCGCCGGGGAGGGCTGTGGTTCGGGACGTACCATCTGCTTAACTATCCGGCCAACTACAGCGCGCCAATTTTTCGTTTTGCCGACTTTAACGCCGGATGGTATGCCAGCCGTAATGCCGCGTTTCAGAATGCCGTCAGTAAAGCGAGTGGCGTGAAGCTGGCGCTGGATGGTGATTTGATTGCTTACGGCAGCAAAGAGGCGGGTAACACAGAGCTGGCGGTACGTAAACTGGCGAGCAAACTGGATCTCAGCGAGAGCGCTATACGGCGTCAACTGGAGAAAGGCGACAGCCTTGATTTTGAAAAGACGACGCTTTATGAAAAAGTGTTTGCGCTGGCAGAAACGAAGACCGGGAAGACGTTACCGCGTGAAATGCTGCCGGGCATTCAACTGGAAAGCCCGAAAATCACCCGCAATCTTACCACGGCCTGGTTTGCAAAACGTGTAGACGATCGTCGGGCGAAGTGTATGGCGCAGTAATCTGTTGCCGGAGGCGCTGGGCTTCACTGGCAACCTGGGATTATTGGCGGCGGTAGCGCCATCGCAGGATCGCGGCAATCACGCCGAAAATCACACTGCCAACCAGAAACGGCACCAGACCAAAGATGGTTCCAACACCCAGACCAATCTCCACGCGAGGGCGTCCCGTTTCCTGTACCTGCATCAGATGTTCATAGACGCCAGGCGCATGAACCAACAGGTTCAGAATTTGCGCGCCAGCCCAAAAACAGAACAGCACAAACACGGCGTAAGCGATGTTGCCAGGCGTCGAGGCGGTTTCTCGGTGTTTCCCGTTAAACAGGGATTTTGAGAGAGTGAAATCAGCCATAGATGACCTCCGCGGGTAATTCAGCTTCTCTGACACCATGCCAGTTACTTACCGTGAGTCTGACAGGTCATTGCGTTTGTCAATATCAGAATGATGGTAATTTCAGCCTGGGATGAATCCTGGATTGCGGATTTATGCCGAATGTCACAAATTGATCACCTTAAATTAAATTTTGCAACATTTAAGAAATTGCGCATACGGCACAGACCGGTTTCCCGTATTATGCGACGATGCATTTTTTCTCCTGGGAGTTGTCATGAACCTGCCTGTAAAAATCCGCCGTGACTGGCACTACTATGCCTTTGCTATTGGCCTGATTTTCATTCTGAACGGGGTTGTCGGGTTGTTAGGCTTTGAGGCCAAAGGCTGGCAAACCTATGCCGTGGGGCTGGTGACCTGGGTTGTGAGTTTCTGGCTGGCAGGACTGATTATTCGTCGTCGCGTGGATGATGAACCCGCGTAAGCCTGACCGCGAGAGAAGCGTCAGGCTTACAGGGGATTGATTACATCGTTGTTTTCAGCGCGTTATCCGCCGCATGTCTTTCCAGCGCCAGTTCAATCAAACGGGTGATCAAATCGGTGTAGCCTAACCCACTGGCTTGCCAGAGTTTTGGGTACATGCTGATGTTGGTAAAGCCTGGTAACGTATTGATCTCATTGATCACCACGTCATTGTCAGCGGTTAAGAAAACATCGACGCGCGCCATGCCGGCGCAGCCCAGCGTCTGGTACGCCTTAATGGCAATTTCGCGAATCTTGTCATTGGTTTGCGCATCGATTGCCGCCGGGACCACCACTTTCGCGCCATTGTCATCAATATATTTGGTGTCGTAGGCGTAAAAGTCACTGTTGAGGACGATCTCGCCGCAGGTGCTGGCCTCGGGATGATCGTTCCCCAGCACTGCACACTCGATCTCGCGGCCTTTGATCCCTTGCTCCACCACGACTTTATGATCGAATTCGAAGGCCAGTGCGACAGCCTCTTCGTATTGCGCTTCGCTGATGATCTTACTGACACCGACCGACGATCCCTGATTGGCTGGTTTTACAAACAGCGGCAGACCGAGCTGCGCGTTCACCTCCGCAAAGCTTACGGTTTTGCGGTTTGCCCGGGTGAGCGTTACAAACGGGGCAATGTTCAGTCCGGCATCACGTAGCAGGCGCTTGGTCACATCTTTATCCATGCACGCCGCAGAACCCAGTACATCGGAGCCGACGAACGGCAGATTGGCGACACGCAGCATGCCCTGCAACGATCCATCTTCGCCCAACGTGCCGTGAACGATAGGGAAAATCACATCTACAGTCGGCAGCGGCTGGCCGTTCTGAGCATCAATAAGCTGATGTTCATGTCTTCCGGGAACCTGAGCGAGGCTGGTCGCGGAAGGACGCAGCGCAATATGCGCAGGATCGTGCGCATTGAGCAGGTAATTTTCGCCATCGCTGACGTGCCACTGCCCTTGTTTATCAATGCCTAACAACACAACGTCAAAGCGGGTCTTGTCGATGGCATCGACAATATTTTTTGCCGATTGCAATGACACTTCATGTTCCGCTGATTTTCCACCAAATACGATTCCTACCCGCAACTTTGCCATCTTTAACCCATTCCATCGAACGCAAAGCGTATACATTACCACGACAAAACGAGGGATTCGCGGGCTTCTGCCATAATGTTAGCGAGAAATACACGGAGGGGATGTGACAGGAAAAGGCTGGCTGACGATTCTGATTCTGGGCGTAGCGTGTGGTGTGGGCTACCGTTATCTGCCGTCTTACTACAATCCATTCACCCCACTTGAGCTTTCTGATCCACCGAACAGACTCACCCATTTCAAGCTCCAGCGGCTGACGCCGGAACGCTGTCAGACACTGCTGGCCCAGGCAAATCAACAGAAGCTGATTTCGTCACAGCCTGTGGCCGACAGCGCGGGGGAATGCCCTTTAACGGGTGTCGTGCGTGTGCGGGATTTCGGGAGCGTGAAGCTGAGCAGCAGTTTCCTTGCCAGTTGCCCGTTAGCCCTCAGTTCCGCTTTGTTTGTCAAACAGCAGGCTCGCCCATTAACCGAGCAATTTATGGCAAGCCGTTTAATCCGCATTGATCACCTGGGCAGTTTCGCCTGTCGTAATATTTACCATCTTCCCCATGCCCGCCGAAGTGAGCACGCCAGCGCCCAGGCGCTGGATATCAGCGGATTTCGTCTTGCCGATGGGCGTAATATTACGGTTTTGCGCGGCTGGAAAGAGGACAAAAGCGCGCCGTGGCTAAGCGCGCTGCTCAGCGTTAGCTGCCAGTACTATGGCAACGGGCTTGGGCCAGAGTATAACGCCGCCCATGCGAATCATTTCCACCTGGGCATGCGTGGTTATGGGCAGTGTCGCTAAGCATAAGCCAGGGCCGGCAGCGGAAATATAATATGATGCACTTCACAACAACAATGAACTATGACGCTTTTATGTCGACGGTTCTTCCCCTTTTAAGGAGAAGCCTGGTTGCCACTGTTATTATTGTGATGGTTAACCTTTTTTAGTTAACGTCTGTTTTTCCTGTCCAGCTACTCTGCGTATATGTTCGGGTAAGCAAAAAGTGACTTAAGTGAAACGCGCTATTTTTTATCATAACTTTTTATTATGAACAGGGGTGATTATTTTATTTCTGCGCTTTTGTATTTCGCGCTTCGTTTTATGCGAGAAACGTTTCGCTCACGATGTTTTGTGATTATTTACGCAAAGTCTTTCTTTTATCATAAAAATACTACTTCCAGACTCTAGGCAGCATGGATTCATAGTGATACCGTCGATCTTCTTTAAATAAGGAAATGCGGTCATGAAAAATCTAATAGCTGAGTTGTTGCTTAAGCTTGCCCAGAAAGAGGAAGAGTCGAAAGAACTGGTTGCTCAGGTAGAAGCATTAGAGATTATCGTTACAGCGATGCTGCGCAATATGGCTCAGAATGAGCAGCAGTTGCTGATTAATCAGGTTGAAGGGGCGCTTGAAGGTGTAAAGCCCGATGCCAGCGTTCCTGATAACGATACGGAACTGCTGCGCCAGTATGTACAAAAGTTATTAAAGCATCCTCGTTACTAGTCATATTTAGATTGCGGACTGTCATAAACTTGTCACGTCAGAGACTTATAGTCGCTTTGTTTTTATTTTAAATGTATTGAATACATGGAGAAAATAAAGTGAAACAAAGCGCTATTGCACTTGCATTACTACCTCTGTTTTTTGTCCCTTTCACTCATGCTGAAACCACATCATTCCCGGTTCTGGAAAATCGCGCGGCACAAGGTGATATTACCTCCCCAGGAGGTGCGCGCCGATTAACGGGCGATCAGACGCAGGCATTGCGTGAATCGCTGAACAATAAACCAGCGAAAAATATCATTCTGCTCATTGGCGATGGTATGGGAGATTCAGAAATTACCGCCGCGCGTAATTATGCGCAAGGTGCTGGCGGTTTTTTTAAAGGCATTGATGCATTACCCCTCACCGGGCAATACACCCACTATGCGCTGAACAAAAAAACCGGTAAACCGGATTACGTGACAGATTCTGCTGCGTCGGCCACGGCATGGACGACCGGCGTGAAGACCTATAACGGCGCGCTGGGCGTCGATATCCACGAAAAAGATCACACCACGCTGCTTGAAATGGCGAAGGCGGCGGGACTGGCGACAGGGAACGTCTCAACTGCCGAGTTGCAGGATGCTACCCCGGCCGCTCTGGTGGCGCACGTCACTTCCCGAAAATGTTATGGTCCGGGTGTGACGAGTGAAAAATGCCCGACAAACGCCCTGGAAAAAGGCGGGAAAGGCTCAATCACAGAACAACTGCTGAATGCCCGCGCGGATGTGACGCTGGGCGGCGGGGCGAAAACATTTGCAGAAACCGCGACGGCGGGTGAGTGGCAGGGCAAAACCCTGCGCGAACAGGCACTGGCCCGTGGCTATCAGATGGTAGGCGATGCGGCTTCGCTTGCTGCGATTACTGAAGCCAATCAGGACAAACCCTTGTTGGGACTTTTCTCCGACGGCAACATGCCCGTACGCTGGGAAGGTCCAAAAGCCTCTTACCACGGCAATATTGATAAACCTGCCGTGACGTGTACGCCGAATCCAAAACGCGACAGCACCGTTCCGACGTTGGCGCAAATGACCGACAAGGCCATCGAGTTGCTCAGTAAAAATGAGAAGGGATTCTTCCTGCAGGTAGAGGGGGCCTCTATCGATAAGCAGGATCACGCTGCGAACCCGTGCGGACAGATTGGCGAGACGGTGGATCTGGATGAGGCGGTGCAGCGCGCGCTGGCCTTCGCGAAGAAAGACGGCAACACGCTGGTGATTGTTACAGCCGATCACGCTCATGCCAGCCAGATCGTCGCGCCGGACACAAAAGCGCCGGGACTGACCCAGGCCCTGAACACCAAAGATGGTGCGGTCATGGTAATCAGTTACGGTAACTCCGAAGAGGAATCTCAGGAGCACACCGGTAGCCAGTTGCGCATCGCAGCCTATGGTCCACACGCGGCAAACGTCGTGGGACTGACCGATCAAACCGATCTGTTTTACACCATGAAAGCGGCGTTAGGCCTGAAATAATCCAACCCCCGACAGGAATAGTTTTGCTGTCGGGTGGTTTTTTTATCGTAAGCAGCCAGACTTAGCTTAATGTTTCCCCCGTTTGAATACGGGAGGCATTGAGATTGCTACTCATAAAAGGATGGTGCTATGAAAATTACATTCCTGATAACCCTGGTGTTTGGCTTACTTTTTTTAACGGCCGTCGGCGCTGCCGAGAAAACATTAACTCCCCAACAGCAACGAATGACGACCTGTAATCAACAGGCGACGGCCAAAGCGCTGAAAGGGGATGCCCGTAAGACGTACATGAGTGATTGCCTTAAAAACAGCAAATCGGCTCCGGGTGAAAAAAGTCTGACGCCGCAGCAGCAGAAAATGCGCGAATGCAACGTCCAGGCGACGGAGCAATCGCTGAAAGGTGACGATCGCAGTAAGTTTATGAGTGGGTGTTTAAAGAAAGCCGCGTAGGACAGACGCGCAGAGCCAACTCTACATAGTGCTAACGGGTGAGCGCAGAAAATCGCTCACCCGAAATTTCATACTTTCCCCGCCAGCCCTCTCTCTATAATTTGGGAAAATTGTTTCAGAATGTTCCCAAAAAAGTATGAATGACGAAAACTTTTACAAAAGCGCGGTCGCCCAGGAGGAAGAGCCTCCTCCATCACGGGAAAATGACAACCAACGATCCGGATTGCGGTTTGCCCGGCGCATCAGAGTGCCCCGTTCGGTAGCGCTGGGAGGTATGTTCTTCCCGGTTGCCGCCGCGCTCGTCGGCAGTCCTGTCGGCGGTGGCTGGTGGTTGCTACTGTTGGGATGGGCATTCGTCTGGCCGCATCTGGCCTGGCAAATTGCCAGCAGGGCCGTTGATCCGCTGAATCGGGAATTCACCCATTTAAAAGTAGACGCCATCTTCGCCGGGATGTGGGTTGCCTTGATGGGGGCAAACGCGCTGCCCTCTATCGCGCTACTAATGATTATCGGTATGAATCTGATGGGGGCTGGCGGTATCCGGCTGTGTGTGGTCGGCACGTCCCTTATGGTGGTTTCTTGTCTGGTGACGCTGCAACTGACGGGCGTCTCACTTACCCTGACAAGTGCGCCGTTGGAAGTCTGGCTGACGCTGCCGATGATCGTCATTTACCCGCTGTTATTTTCCTGGGTAAGTTATCAGACCGCGACGAAACTGGCGGAGCATAAACGGCGGTTGCAGGTGATGAGCACATGCGATGGCATGACGGGGGTCTATAACCGACGGCATTGGGAAATATTACTGCGCAAAGAGTTTGAGCATTGTCGTCGGTATCATCGCGCTGCCACGCTGCTTATCATCGATATCGATCACTTCAAGAGCATTAACGACACCTGGGGTCACGACGTGGGGGATGAAGCGATTCTGGCGCTAACCCGGCAACTGAGAATGACCCTGCGTGGCAGCGATGTAATTGGCCGATTTGGGGGGGATGAATTTGCCGTAATCATGTGCGGCACGGCAGCCGAGAGCGCCATTGCGGCGATGTCACGGGTTCATGAAGGACTGCGCGTTTTACGCCTGGTCTGTGCACCGCAGGTCATCCTGCACATTAGTGTTGGCGTTGCGCCGTTAACCCCGCAGTTTTCCCACTACCGCGAATGGCTGAAGTCAGCCGATCTGGCGCTGTATAAAGCAAAGAACGCCGGACGCAACCGCACTGAAGTCGCGGCCTGACGTCCGGTGAGTCACTCAGGATTTGCTTAGTTTCTCTGACTTCTCCATACACTTCGCCATCGCTTCAATCACCGACGCCCGGAATCCTCGCTCTTCCAGTACGCGTACCGCTTCAATGGTTGTACCGCCTGGTGAACAGACCATATCTTTTAGTGCTCCGGGATGCTCACCCGTTTCCAGTACCATTTTCGCCGAGCCCATGACCGCCTGAGCAGCAAACTTGTAGGCCTGGGCGCGCGGCATTCCGCCGAGCACGGCAGCATCCGCCATGGCTTCGATAAACATAAACACATACGCCGGGGCGGAACCGCTTACCCCGACAACCGGGTGGATCATCGCTTCGGCAATCACTTCGGCTTCGCCAAAGCAGCGGAAGATATTCAGAACGTCAGCGGTGTCCTCGGGGGTAACCAGCGCATTAGGGGTGACCGAGGTCATTCCGGCGTTGACCAGTGACGGGGTATTTGGCATTGCGCGAACGATTTTGCGGTCGTGTCCCAGCGCTCGGGCGAGCTGATCAAGGGTGACGCCCGCGGCGATGGAAACCACCAGCGAGTCTTTGTTCAGACTGGAGGTAATTTCACTGAGGACTTTAATCATGATGCCCGGTTTCACCGCGCCAAAAACAATATCCGCCACCTGCGCGACTTCCTGAGCGGACTGCGCGGCGTTGATACCATACTTATCGTGCAGCGCAGCAACCTTATCAGGGGAGGGGGTATAGACCCAGATTTGGCCGGGAAGAACCTGACCGCTGGCAATCAGGCCGCCGAGGATTGCTTTACCCATATTACCGCAGCCGATAAAACCGATTTTCTTCTCCATTTCGTCACTCCCTATGCGTGATATTTGTTGTTTTGATTGATAAAGCCTAGCTTAGCGCGGATTGAATGAGGCATGAAGAATAAAGAGCACTTTGCCGTAAGGCAAAAGCACGAGACAATAGCGGATTGCACAAAAGTCAGGAGAGAGTATGACCATTTGGGTGGATGCGGATGCGTGTCCGAACGTGATTAAAGAGATCCTTTACCGCGCTGCCGGGCGTATGCAGGTCCCGCTGATTCTGGTGGCAAACCAGAACCTGCGCGTGCCGCCGTCGCCCTATATCCGTACGCTACGCGTTCCAGCCGGATTCGACGTAGCAGACAACGAAATTGTACGTCAGTGCGCGGCGGGCGATCTGGTTATCACTGCCGATATTCCGCTGGCTTCTGAGGTGCTGGAAAAAGGCGCGTCGGCGCTCAATCCCCGTGGCGAACGTTATACCGAATCGACGATCCGTGAACGTCTGACAATGCGTGATTTTATGGATACTCTGCGCGCCAGCGGCATTCAGACAGGGGGACCGGATAGCCTCTCAGCACGTGACCGTCAACATTTTGCGGCAGAACTGGAAAAGTGGTGGCGAGAAGCACAGCGCGGCTAAAACTCACTGTAATTTATATTTTACACTTCTATTGTGACCATTTACTGATATAGTAAGGATTAATCGATAGTTAAGCTTTAAATGGAATTAAATCTTTACACTTAGTATTGTACTAGTTTGGTGGTATGATTAATATTCTTCTGACATCTGATCCCGCAGCTTTGCGGCTTTCTGGGGAACGCCCACTATGACGCAACCGCTTTATCTTGTTGGTCCACGCGGCTGTGGTAAGACAACGGTTGGCATGGCATTGGCAACGGCCATTGAGTGCCGGTTTGTCGATACCGATCAATGGCTGCAATTGCAGGTTCAAATGACCGTCGCGGAGATTGTTGAGCGTGAAGGCTGGCCGGGATTTCGGGCCAGAGAAACCGCGGCACTGGAGGCAGTTACAGCCCCTTCAACGGTGATCGCCACCGGAGGTGGAATCATCCTCACGGAGTACAATCGCCATTTTATGCGCGACAACGGCATTGTTATTTATCTGTGCGCGCCGGTATCGACGCTGGTTAACCGGCTTGAGGCATCGCCTGAAGAGGAACTCCGTCCGACCCTGACCGGCAAACCCCTGAGTGAAGAGGTGCAGGAGGTACTTGAGCAGCGGGATATTCTGTACCGCGAAACGGCACATTTCATCATTGATGCAGCGAACAAACCCAGCCAGGTGATTTCTGAAATCCGTTGCATACTGGCGCAGACTGCGCTGCGTAAACAAGGCGGTGTCTATACTTAACGTTCATTCGCCAAAAAGGAAGAACTATGCCAACCAGACCGCCTTACCCACGCGAAGCGTATATTGTCACCATCGAAAAAGGTACGCCAGGTCAGACAGTGACCTGGTATCAGCTTCGCGCCGATCATCCAAAACCCAATTCCTTAATCAGTGAGCATCCTGACGCGCAGGAGGCAATGGATGCGAAAATGCGTTACGAAGATCCGGATAAAAGCTGACGGCCTGTTAACTCAGAAGGGAATCTGAGTTGTCGCTAAATTACTGCCTGCGTCACATTTTTCAAAGATGATTCGTTGTACAGAAAAAAGAAGATTAAGCAATAACAAGCTATTACTGGAATGATTTGGATTCTTTACACAGCGATATGCTTATCTCCTGCTACGCTTTTTGGCATTTGAAAAAGGCAAGTGTCGGCAGTGGTAGATAGCATTTGCCCGGGAATAAACGACGAAGTAAAAAAGAAGGTGAAAAAATGAGTGCGTCGTTGGCAATTCTTACGATCGGTGTTGTCCCCATGAAAGAAGTCTTACCGCTTCTGACTGAGTACATACACGAGCAGCATATTTCCCATCACAGTCTGCTGGGAGACATGCCGCGTGACGATGTTCTGGTGGAGTACGCAATCGATTCCGGTGACGAACCACTGCTTACCCTCCTGAACGATCATCAACTGGCGCACGTCTCGCGTCAAAAAGTCGAGCGCGATCTGCAAAGCGTCATTGAAGTGCTGGATAACCAGGGCTATGACGTTATTTTGCTGATGAGTACGTCATCCATTAAGAGCATGACGGCGCGCAACAGTATCCTGCTGGAACCGTTGCGCATCATTCCGCCGCTGGTGGCTTCGATTGTCGATGGACATCAGGTAGGGGTTATTGTGCCGGTGGAAGAGCTGATGGCCGCGCAGGAGGAAAAATGGCAGGTATTGCAGCAGTCACCCGTCTATTCACTGGCAAACCCGATACATGGCACCTCCCAGCAATTGATTGACGCAGGCAAGGATCTGCTTGAGCAAGGTGCGGATGTCATCATGCTGGATTGTCTTGGATTTAATCAACGTCACCGCGATTTGCTGCAAAAAACGCTGGATGTTCCGGTTCTGCTCTCAAATGTTCTGATTGCGCGGTTAGCTTCGGAACTACTGATTTAATTTCTCGTGACAGGCTCAAGGACTGCCCCCTATATTGGCTACCAATTTAACCATGAGACAGGGCCCGTTTATGCTTCAAAGTAACGAATACTTTTCCGGCAAAGTGAAATCCATTGGTTTTACCAGCAGCAGTACTGGCCGTGCCAGTGTGGGCGTGATGCTTGAAGGGGAATATACCTTCGGCACCGCAGAGCCTGAAGAAATGACGGTAGTGAGCGGCGCACTGAATGTGTTATTGCCGGGGGCGACCGAATGGAAAGAGTATGGTGCGGGAGAGGTGTTTAACGTTCCGGGTCATAGCGAGTTTCATTTACAGGTCGCTGAGCCGACCTCTTATCTCTGCCGCTATCTGTAATGATTTTCCCTCTCCGCGAGGAGAGGGAATCGTCGTTTAGCGCTGGGCTTCGCCGCCCAAACCTTCCACCAGATTCTGAATCAACGCTGCCAGCTCTCCGGTCATCAGGATAAAGTCCGCGTCGAAACGCTGGGCGAAATCGTCCCGATCGATATCCTGGTTTTGATCGCGCAATTCATCGCTGAATTTAAGGCGTTTGATCGAACCGTCATCGCAGATCATAAACTGAATGCGCTGTTGCCAGTCGAGCGCGAGCTTAGTCACCACTTTACCCGCTTCAATGTGAACCGCGATTTCGTCGCTGACCAGATCCTGTTTTTTCGCGCGGATCACGCCACCGTCTTCGAGCATCGCTTTCAGTTCTGCTTCGTCCAGAAGCTGGAAGCCCTGGGCAACCGTACCGGAACGCACCCATTCCGTGAGCGTCAACTCAATCGGGTTTTCCAGCGCCAGCGGTACGACCGGCAGAGAACCGAGACATTTTCGCAGCAGCGCCAGCGTATCTTCCGCTTTTTTCGCGCTTGCGCAGTCCACCATGATCAACCCGTTGACGGTGTCGATCCACATCATGGTCTGGCTAAAGCGGCTGAAGGCGCGTGGCAGCAGCGAGTGCAGCACCTCATCTTTCAGCGAGTCTTTTTCTGTTTTCTTCAGTTTGCGCGCCTGCTCTGCTTCCAGTTTGGCGATTTTTGCTTCCAGCGCCTGTTTGATCACCGGAGAAGGCAGGATCTTCTCTTCTTTGCGCGCGCAAATAATAATCTGGCCGTTGTGGGTATGCGTCAATGCATCGCTGTGCGATCCCATCGGCGGCACCCAGCCCATTTTTGCCATATCCTGGCTACCGCAAGGGGTAAACGTCATCGACGCCAGCTGTTTTTCCATCTCCTCAGCACGCAATGAAATATCGCGGCTAAGACGGTAAACCATTAAATTTTTGAACCACAGCATGATAATTTCCACGGCCTTGTCGTTAAATCCAGCGCGTATAGTAACGAATTGTCAGCGGCCTTGCATTGCCATTCCCGGGGCCTCGCTCTACTCTGTTGATATTCCCTAAAAAATGAGGAAAGTTGTGTGCGTATAGGAATTGATTTAGGCGGCACGAAAACGGAAGTCATTGCGCTTAGCGAAGCAGGGGAACAACGGTTTCGCCATCGCCTGCCGACGCCGAGAAATGACTATCAACAAACAATTGAGACCATCGCCACGCTGGTGGAAATGGCGGAAAAGTCTACCGGACAAACCGGATCGGTGGGGATAGGGATCCCCGGTTCCATTTCGCCCTACACCGGCGTGGTGAAAAATGCCAACTCAACGTGGTTAAACGGTCAGCCGTTTGATAAAGACCTGAGCATACGTCTGCAACGCGAGGTTCGCATGGCGAATGACGCTAACTGTCTGGCGGTTTCTGAAGCGGTTGATGGCGCTGCCGCCGGTGCGCAGACGGTTTTTGCCGTGATTATCGGAACCGGCTGTGGCGCGGGCGTTGCGCTCAACGGACGAGCGCACATTGGCGGGAACGGGACGGCGGGCGAATGGGGACATAATCCGTTGCCGTGGAT
>OKVW01000612.1_pt1 | contig 19739 bp, 12 predicted proteins | sample 1606991 | NCBI WGS metagenome assembly OKVW01 (sample SAMN03281021, study PRJEB24777) | human gut metagenome | isolation source: fecal sample PR177 from 1 month old male Malay infant, vaginal delivered...
TATCAGCTCCCCAATAGTCCCCTCCTCATGTCCCGCATCAAAAAAAGACTGCCCCAAGCGCTTCCACCTACGGCAGTCTCTAATCCATTCCCTTATTCCGCCAGATTATCCGGCTCCTGCTGAATCATCGCCCCATCTTCTCCCAGCCAATAATTATCAACAGTCATACAGTTCTTCATCTTCTCACCGTTCTCCGAGCAGAAATACCACTTCCCATCCCACTCAATCCATCCGGTTTGCATCCGTCCCTTCTCATCGAAGAAATACTCCTTTTCCCCAATCTGCATCCAGCAGTTCTTCGGATACGTTCCATCCCCGTTGTCATACCACCAGCTGGAATCCTCAGCCTGCTTCCAGGACCCGGGCCGTATTACGCCCGCGGGATCTGCCACAGGGTTATCCCTGAAATAGTCAGCCATGGTACTGTCCACATACAGAACCCCCGACTCCTTCCACTCACCTATAATAGAAGAATCCGCCTTATTGATAGGACGCACCCTGACATTATAATTGGCGCTCTTCGTCATCTTCTCCGCACAGCTATAACTGGTGGACGTGGTACTAATGGCCGTTCCCACTGCCTTGCCGTCCCTGTATACCCTCAGTTCATAGCTTCCCGCCGTCTCCATCTTATTCCAGCTGGCAATCCCGTCCGCAGTCAGCTGCACATTCTCCAACTCCCCCAGAGACTTCTGAAGAGAATCAAGTGTCACAGTCATAATCAGTGTTCTGCTGGAATCCTGCCTCACACCGGAGACATAGGTGGCGCCTGCGCCCTTTAACCGGATCTTATCCTTGGGCAGAGCCGTAAAATAATACCCATCCGCCGCAGTCATTGTCACCTCCAGCTTAGGCACTGAGTCCGACTCCCAGCCAAATCCGTCATTCTTCACCGTATAATCATCCACCGTAAACTTATCTCCGCTGGCCTCGATCTCGATGTCCTCCTCGCCGTAGTCTGTACCAGGCTGTATATTCGCCTCAAACTTCAGCGTGATCGAAGTGATCTTCTTGCGCGATGTGGCCGCTGCCGCCGGAAATACCATAGCCGCCGCCAAGATGGCCGCCAGGGCCCCCAGTACCACGCGTTTCCTATATAATCTGATCATCAAATCCTCCTCATATTGTAAATCATCATTCCAACACCTGTATGCCTTTACTTTACCCAGTTTCCCGCAGAGTGTCAATAAAGATTTCCTTACATTTCACCGCTGTTTTTACCCTATCCCCTTCTCCTCATACTTCAGTCTGAACAGCTCCTGGGGCACCGGCTTTGAGAAATAGAAGCCCTGGCCGTAATCACAGCCGATTTCCTTAAGAAACGTCAGGTGCTCCTCCTTCTCAATTCCCTCGCATACCACCAAAATCCCAAGGGAATGGGCCAGCTCCGTCACACAGGCGATCACATTGCGTACCTTTGCCGTGGCGCTGAATTCCCGCAGGAATTCCCGATCCAGCTTCAGGACCTGGATAGGCAGCTTGTCCAGCATATTCAGGCTGGAGTACCCCGATCCGAAATCGTCCATGGATATAATAAACCCTTCATCCTTTAGACTCTGGATTTTCTTCACAATCACATCAGATATATCATTAAATGCGCTCTCTGTCACCTCAATCTCAATGCAGTGGTGAGGAATCCCACTGCGGTTCACAATCTCCAGCACTCCCTCCAAAAACCTGGGCTGGTAGATGGTCACCCTGGAGAAATTGACTGCGATAAAAAACTCCTGGCCGTGAACATCCATATGCCGCCGGATAAAGACGCAGGCCTTCTCCAGCATATAGAAATCAATTGCTGCAATCTCCCCGTTCCGCTCAAAAAGAGGGATGAACTGATCCGGCGGAACAATGCCCTGCCCAGGGATATCCCACCGCACCAACGCCTCCGCACTCTCGATCTTCATATCGGACAGCCTGATCTTGGGCTGCAGATACATTTTAAATTCCCCGTTCTCCAGGGAGCGGTGCAGCCGGTTCTTCAGCTTGTTCTCGTTATTCAGGTTCTCCAGAAATGTCTCATTATACCACACCGTGTTGGATTTGCCCAGTGTCTTAGCACTTTTATGTGCCATGTTGGCCTTGTCCATCACCGACTGAATCAGCTCGCTTTTGTCCGGTATCTCATAGGCGCCCACTGTAAATGTAACGAACTCAGAGACATTGAGAAGCCCCTCCTGCTTCATCACTTCCGCCAGCATCCGCCGCAGTTCATCCACGTTCCCAGGCGTCCGGTTCGCCAGAACCACAAAATCATCCGATGCCAGCCGTGCGCACAGCTGATCGCCGTGGTACTGGGTCTTAAGGCCTTCTGCAAGAGCGCGCAGCAGACTGTCGCCCTGCTCATAGCCATAGTTATTGTTGAGGAATTTAAAATCATCCACATCCAGCTCAATCAGGCAGTATTGCCTTGTCCCCCGCTGCCGGAGCAGCTCCGAAGCGGCTATCTCAAAACCGGCCCGGTTCAAAAGTCCGGTCAGGCTGTCCGTATAGAGGCTGTTCTCCAGCGCCTTCCGGTTCCGGTCATTCACAATGGTGAACACACAGACCGACAGCAGAAGTGCTACACCATATGTGGCAATGGACCGAAGCAGCTTATTCTCGGAATTCTCCTCCGCCATAAGAACCAACTGGTCCGCTGCCTCAAAATGCTTCTGGCTCAGATCATACAAAGCCACGGAAGACACCTGCCCCTGGCGCAGCATGTAAATCTCCGATTTCATCAGATTCCATACCTGATCCAGCCGCTGCAGCTGTTCCTGATATTTATTGCTGCTGTTTTTACGCAGGCCGAATTCCCCCTCGCCGGTCCGCAGATTTACAATGATGGCATCCAGCCGTTTTAGAAGCTCCTCATCCGGCTGGCCGTTCATCTCCTCTTTGACGAGTTTCTGGGTCGCTCCCCGTACAATTCCGCTGTAGTTTACAGTCCGTGCATCCCCCAGATTCTGCATCAGCAGTACCAGCAGAATGATCACCGCAGTGATCCACATGCAGGTATAAATGAAAAACTCATTTTTCTTCCTCATTGCCAGTCTCTATTCCATTCAAATTTTTTCAAATGTATTTTTCAGCATATCAAGCAGCATTTTAATATCCAAAGGCTTGCTCAAATGCCCATTCATACCGCTCTCCATAGATTTTTGCATATCCTCGTCAAACGCATTCGCTGTCATTGCAATAATGGGTATGGTGCGCGAGTCTTTCTTCTCCAGCAGCCGGATCTTCCTGGTGGCCTCCAGGCCGTCCATCACCGGCATACGTATATCCATCAATATGGCATCATAATAACAGGCCGGCTTCAGCGCAAAACGTTCCAGGCCCAGTCTGCCGTTCTCCGCACTTTCAACCTTAAACCCATGCATGGTCAGAACCGTTTCCGCGATTTCCCGGTTTAAATCATTGTCCTCCACCAGCAGGATACGGCGGCCCTCTGCGAACTGACCGGACAGCTCCTCATCAGTACAATGGGACCCCTTGTCCTCCTCCTTCAGCTCCGCGTAGGGGAAGTACAGGGTAAAGAAGAAATCCGAACCCTCCCCCACCTTACTTTTCACCTCCAGCCGGCCTCCCATCATCTGAATGAGCCTGCTGGAAATAGACAATCCCAGACCTGTTCCCCCATATATGGCGCTGGTGTCCTTGTCCTCCTGCTCAAAGGCATTGAAGATCCGCTGCTGGGCCTCCTCAGGAATTCCGATTCCCGTGTCGGATACCGAGATATGAAGGGCAGTGCCCTCTTTTGTAGAGTCCACCTGATCCACAGCCAGGGTCACCTGTCCGCCCGGATCTGTAAATTTGAGGGCATTTCCCAGCAGATTAATCAGCACCTGGTTCATACGCAGGAAATCCACAGCAATGGGCCTGTGCAGATCAAAATTATTTACAACATCAAACCGGACTCCCTTCTCCTGAAACTGCGGACCGAGCATACCCGCCAATTCCCCCAGTTTTTCCTCCGGAAGTACGGCCACGGGCCGCAGCTCCACCTTGCCGCTTTCGATGCGGGACATATCCAGAATATCATTGATCAGATTCAGCAGATAGGCATTGGAATTCTTGATCTTCTCCAGACAGTTCTCCACCTGTTCCCGGTCGTCCAGCTTCTGAAGGGCTATTTCCGTCATGCCGGAGATGGCATTCATGGGTGTGCGTATCTCATGGCTCATTCTGGACAGGAATTCGGTCTTTGCCCGGCTGATGGAATCTGCCTTGGCTTTCAGCACAAAGGAGGAGATCACATTGGACAGCTCCTTTAACAGCTGCTTCTCTTCCTCTGACCACAGGTATCCCGGCTCTGCTGACTCAAAGCTCATAAATCCCTCGTAGTCGCCGTGATTCCAGATAGCCGTGTGCAGGATGCTGCATGGAATGTTGGGCCTGCGCACAGAATATTCCTCTGAAAATCCGTTTTCATAAGAGTCCATCAGCCGCTTTAACTGATCAGGGCTCATATAATAAATATTGGCCGGCTGGCGCTCCAGGGCTTCTGAGGTCCACTGGTAAAGAAATCTGCAGGTCAGATATTCCATGTTCACTTCTGCAATCATCACCCGGTCCAGTCCGCAGGTGCGGCCCGCCCGCGCCAGCAGCAGGTACACTGCGTCGTCCAGATTCTTGGATTTTTCCAGCAGCTCCAGTGCGTAGGACAGCAGCGCGCCCTGCCTCCTGGAGGTGTGCTCAATGTTGTCAATCTCATGCTGTTCCGGATACAGGTCAATGAGCCGTCTCCCCAGCTCATGGGAGGTATCCAGATAGCAGGCCGCTGTTCCGCGTCTGTTCTCCTTGACGTATTTCAGGGTGCTCTCTGAGCAGCGGTACAGGCCCTCAAACTCATCGATGACCTCAGTGACACACATGCCGATGCTGACGGAAATCCGTCTGTCTGAGGCCTCCCCTCCGGACAGCTTCCGGATCTCCTGTGCAATGCGCGGTCCCAGGACAGTTGCCCTGGATTTCGGACAGTTCTTGATAAACAGCATAAATTCATCCCCGCCCAGGCGGATCTGATAGTCCTCAGGCCCTGTCATATCCCGCAGAATGCCGGCTGTCTCCTGCAGGATGGCATCTGCAAAAGCGCTGCCCTCCTCCCGGTTAATCTGTTCAAAATCATCCATGTCCAACAGGAAAATCCCGCAGATCTCATCCGCCGGTTTCACCGCCATATAGTCACGGGCCAGCTGCACGCCGGCCTCTCTGGTGTACAGCCCTGTAAGGCTGTCCCGCATTTTCAAATCCTCCAGAGCCAGTTCCTTCTCCTTCTCGGACTGAATGTTGGCAATTTTTCCGATCAGCTTCACATTCTCCCCATTTTCATCCCGAATGGGGTTGGCAGTGATTCTCACCCAGATATAGGATTCGCTGTCCAGTCTGGTTCTGACCCTCAGCTCCATTGCCACAAAGGACCTGCTGTGGAAAATGTTCAGAACCTGGTCCAGATACCGGGGTTCTACCAGCCCCGGCAGATAATCCCTGACAAACTGCGGAATCACCCGTTCGGCAGACAGGGCGTTTTTGCCGGTCCCTTCCTCCAGATTGCCGTAACCAGAATAGACATCCGTAGTATAGTCATATTCAAATACAATCACCTGGGTATTGTCCACAGCCAGGCGGAAGCGGAACCGCTCATTCTCCAGGGCCCTTTCATTTTCCACAAACTCCGAATAAATCCGGTTGAATGTGTCTGCAAACAGGACCGCTTCTTTGGAGCCAAGGGGCCGCAGTCCGCTGAACTTGGATTTACCCAGCTGCTCTATCGCCGCAGCATACTTTCTGAAGGGCCGCATTACCAGCAGCAGAAATGCCGCCACATACAGCACCAGCAGGATTAGAAGGCCGCGGTCCAAAAGGTTCACCATCTGCTGCGCAGACTGCATATGCGCCACAGAACCGGCCAGCTCCCGCTGGCTCTGCTCCAGAAACAGCTGCTGGAACTGCCTGGTACTGCTGCGCATCTCCTGCCGCTGTATCTGATACCCCTCGCCAAAGAGGTAGCCCAGAGCCGCGCGCCGCTTCTGGGCACCCGTCATCTGCTGCTCGGCAGGCTCCAGGACCACAGCTTCTATCTCAGCCGGCCTGTCCCCCGCCTCTATGCCCAGACCGTCCGCAGCCAGACGCATAGCCCAGGTCTCCTTCTCAGTCAGAGATTCAGAGATATACCTGGCAGTCTCTAGGTGGGTCAGAGCTTCACGGGGCAGGTCCAGCTGCCTCAGCTCTTCGAACCCGCTATCCCTCCACCCGGCCTCCTCCATGACCTCCCAGTACCGTTTCAGATAGTCTGTGTTTCTGCTGGCCACAAAATAAGTGGCATGCTTGGACAGGATATCAGACACATCACAGAAGCTCTGGATCAGTTCCGTATACTCATGCTGTTCCGCCATAATCGCGGTCTGTTCCTCAATACACCGCCTCACTTCCACGCTTTTGATCATGGAAAATAATGTCACGGCAGCCGCCGCCAGCAGCATGACAATGGAAAGAGTATGTACACTGATATTTCTTTTTAATGCCCTCACAATATATACCCTCCCCGCCGCGCCCCAGTCCGGCCGGAATCATTAGCAGTCTATTCCGAATCCTCCAGATCACTCTCCATGGGAGAGAGCACCGAAAGGGTTCCCCTGACAGATGGATCATAAAAACACAGCTGTTTTTTGCCCCGCTTCTTGGCCGCGTACAGCGCCTGATCCGCCCGGTGGAACAAAAGCTCATAGTTCTTCCCGTCCTTGGGGCAGGTGGAAACCCCCATGCTCAGAGATATCTCAAACCCGGCGTACTCGCCGCTGATGGCGCCAAACAGTCTGTTGACTATTGGCTCCACATCGTTCTGATAAGCTGTGAAAATCAGGAATTCATCTCCCCCGATCCTGGCGGCAATGTCCTCCTTGCGGATGTTCCGGACAATGCGCTGTGCCACATCCTTTAGAACCTCGTCCCCAAACATATGGCCATACTGGTCGTTTGCATCTTTAAAAAGATCCAGATCCAGCAGTATCAGCGCATACAGGCTGTCGCGGTCCCTGGCCAGAGCCTTCTCCACCAGTTCCCTGGCCGACATATGGTTGTGCAGCTTGGTAAGGGAATCCTGGTCCGCCTTCTTCTGAAGGGCTTCCAGCTGAAGCCGTTCCTCATGGATATCCGAGAATTTGCCGATGGTGCCTGTCATCACAGTATTGCCGTCCACCCACAGCGGCCGAGCAACCACTTTGTACCAGCGCATCTGTCCCTTGATATTCAGGACATAGCTGGCGTTCACAATCGGATTCTCAGGCTCCGCCTTCAGCACCCGATCGTAGAGGTCATGGAGGTCGTCATAGCTTAAGACCCTCTGCAGCTCCAGGTTGCTCCCCGGATGGGCAATCACCTCGCTGAGCCCCAGCTGGGCTGCTCCCCAATCTGAGATGGTCAGCAGGTCTGAAGCCAGATTATATTCATACTGGATCTCCTTGGACATGGAGGCGAAGAACTGGTACTTGGTGCGCTCCTGTTCCAGAAGAGCCAGGGTTCTGCTGGATACCTTGCCGCTGCTTAAAAGCTGGGTGGAAATGTCGGAGATTTCCGATGCGGAGATCTGTTCCTGGGTACTCCTCTCCATCTCCTCCGCAATGCGCGGCCCCATCTCAATCAGGCACTGGCCCAGAGTGGGATTAAAACTGCCGCACTCCCCGTTGAGTATCATCCGCATTGCGGCCTCATGGGTAAATGCAGGCTTATACACACGTTCATTGGTCAGAGCATCGTACACATCGGCCATGGCTACCACCTGGGCGGCAATGGGAATCGCCTCCCCCTTCAGGCCGTCGGGATATCCCTGGCCGTCATACCGCTCATGGTGCCAGCGGCAGATATCGTGGGCCACACGCACCAGCTCTTCATTCTGGCGGCATGGTGCATTTTCCAGAATCTGGGCGCCTATTACGCTGTGGCTCTTCATGACCTCGAACTCCTCGGGCGTCAATTTGCCTGGTTTGTTCAAGATGTGTTCAGGGATTGAGATCTTGCCGATATCGTGGAGAGCCGAAGCGTTGACGATCATGGCGATCTCCGAGGCTGTCAGCGGATACTTATCTGTCATCTTCACCAGATGGCGGAGCAGCAGCTCTGTGATAGTGCGGATATGAAGTACATGCAGGCCGCTCTCGCCATTACGGAACTCCACAATATTGGACAGAATTTCAACCATTAAAAAGTTGTTCCGCTCCTTCTCCAATATCTGCTCTGTGACCATTCCCTCCAGCATTTTCTGCTTGGCATAGAGCATAATGGTATTCTTCACCCGACGCTGGACCGTTTTCTCATCAAAGGGACGGCTGATGTAGTCCGTGGCCCCCAGATCATATGCCTGGTCAATATAAGAAGAGGAGGTCTCCGCAGAGATCATAATCACCGGAACGCTGCGCAGCCACTCACTTCTGCTCATAATAGACAGCACTTCGAAACCGTTCATCTCAGGCATCATAATATCCAGTAAGACCAACGAAATTTCGGAGTGCTGTTTCTCCAATATCGATATTGCCTCCATGCCGTCCGCGGCCTCCAGAATCGAATACTGATCTGTCAGCATATCCGCCAGCATAGAGCGGTTGATTTCCGCATCATCCACAATGAGAATCTGATACTTTTGTTCCATTTACGTACCTCCTGTCCGAATACCAAGCAATTAATTCAAATGAGCGCTGATCGCGGCACAAGTCCGATCATAACTGCATTTCATTGCTTCCAGGTACCGTCCAGTATCCTCATCCGCTCCCCCGCTGCGCAGATTCTCAGTCAGGGCCGCACTTGCCTCCTGGAGATCCGTGAGACTTAAGTTCATGCTGATCCCCTTGACAGTATGGGCCATCCGGAAGGCATTTGCGTAGTCCTTTTCATCCATGGCGCTGCACAGTGACTTGAAACTCTGGTCATCTAAAAACATCTTTAAAAATCTGTCCACCCGTTCTTCACGCATAAACCGGCGCATCACATCCTCATAGTCTCCGCCGGCCGTCAAGTAGCATTTCCTTAAATCCATGTTTTTTCTCCTCGCTCCTAGAATATACTATCTCTCATTATATCTGAATTGGGTTAATTAAACAACTCAAATATTACAAAATCTGACATATCACCGACCCCCGTTCAGGAACTCCAACGCCCCCAACTAGCAAGCCAAAATAAAAACAGATGGATCCCACTACTGACAAGCAGAAGTGGTCCATCTGTTTCCTGTTATTTATTAAGTTCCCTTCCCCCATATTTGGAGATTTCCTCCATTTGTATGGCATCGTATTCTGCTGCCACCTCTGCGGCACTCCGTCCCTCACAGAGCTGCTGGCTCAAGTCCCGCACATTTTCCCACACATTAAAGGTCAGGCTGAAATCCTGGTTGGGGATCTGCCTTCCGCCTGCTATGCAGGCAATAAGCGAATCTGTCTGGGGTAGGTCGGGAGCCGTGGCATTCTTTGAGGAAGATATCCTTCCCAGGCTCTGGGCAAAGGAATCAAGCGTTTCTGTCTGCCCCAGCGCTTCCACTATGGCAATGGCTGCGTCCAGATGTTTCGACTTCGGATTGACCGCCAATCTCTGATCTGCTCCCACGACGCAAATCGAACCATTTTCAAGCACGGGTAATGGCGTCATTGCAATTTCAAACGGATAGCCCTCCAGGGCTTTGCCGCTATAGATAGCACAAATAAATGCACAGTTTCCACTCTTGAATAAATCTTTTTCTCTTTTCGGCAGTGTGTCAAGCGCTTTTCCCGGATCAATATACCCCTTATCAATCATCATTTGGAGAAACTCAAAGCCTTTTTCTATATATTCGCTAACAGCCACCGTACCATTTGACAATTCCTCCAGCTTCTGATTACAATCGTCACTCTGGTAAATATCATACAGACCCGCACACATAACCGGGACTGTCAGGGCATAATCCTTGTTTGCTCCATAGGGAAGAATTCCATTAGCTTTCAGCGTATCACACACATAGAGAAATTCCTCCAGATTCTCCGGCAGCTCCAGACCATATTGTCTCAGCATATCAACATTCCAAATAAAGCCGAAACTGGTATAAGATAACGGAATGGAAAATACCTTTCCATTATATGTACTCTGCATCAGTGCATCATCCGACAGGTTCCCGGTGAATTTCAAAGCGGACATATCATATATGTAACCTTTTTCATCAAACTCCAGCACATCTTCTGCATGGATCAGATACAGGTCATCCGCCCTCCCTGAAGACAGACGCTTAAGCAGAAGTTCCCTGTATGACAGTCCTTCCTCCCCATAATAGGTCGACGAATCACTGTAAACAGTGATATTGGTACTTCCATCCTGATTCAGCTCTGCTTTGCAGCAATCTTCTATAGCCTCCGAAACCTCATTATTCTCTGTGAAAACGGTAACCGGTGTTTCCGGGATGCTGTCATCTACATACAGTTCCGGCGGCGCCTGCTCTGCATTGCAGCCAGTCATCAGAAGTCCGGCTAACATAAGAATACCCAGTAATCCCCTTTTAGTCCGTTTCTTCACCTGATCTCCTCCGATTCTTCTTTATTTATAAGCTGCCTGACTACGCCGTATAACTTGTCCAGTTCCACCGGCTTTCCTATATGCGCATTCATTCCTGCATCACTACACCTGCGTATATCCTCCTTAAATACATCCGCAGTCATGGCAATGATGGGAACAGTGGATGAATCCGGCCTGTCTGAATTCCGGATTTGTTTTGTTGCTTCCAGACCATTCATTACCGGCATGTGCACATCCATCAATATGATTTGGTAATAACCCGGAGCGCTCTTTCTGTAGGCCTCCAAGGCTTCCATACCGTCATGGGCGCCTTCTACCACTGCTCCACTGCTTTCCAGTATCTCAAACATGATTTCCAGGTTCAATTCATTATCATCCGCTACCAGAATCCTGATGCCTTCCAGATTTTCCGTTTCCTGTATCTTCATCTCTTCGATATCCCGGTGCTCGCCCTGAATGTAATCTCTCAACCGTTCCAGTATGTCTGCTTTAAAGATTGGCTTTGTCAGAAAGCCATTAATACCTGCCTGGATTGCTTCCTCTTTTACTTTTTCCCAATCATACGAAGACAACAGAAGAATTGGCATCTCGCTGCCCAGCCGTTCTCTGATCCTTCTGGCTGTTTCTACTCCATCCATCTCCGGCATAATCCAATCGACAATGACAACACAGTAATCGTCTTCCATTGTATGGGCCCGCCATGCCTGTTCCACGGCCTCTCTCCCACTTATAACCCAATCTGCACGGATACCCGTCTCCTGCAGGATTAAGCTGATACTTTCACATGCATCTTGATCATCATCCACAATCAGGACGGAATAACCGGCCAGATCCGGCAGTTCCTGCGTCTGCTGTTTTGGCAGTTTCAGCGGAATATCCACTGTAAAACGTGATCCCATTTCCTTCTCGCTTTCAACACATATATCACCCTCCATCATATCCACAATGCTCTTTGTGATAGAAAGTCCCAATCCAGTGCCAGCAGTCTGCCCCATTCTGCTGTCCTCTGCCCGCTCAAACGGATCAAATATCCGCTCCAGAAATGCAGGCGTCATGCCAATACCATTATCTTCAACCACAAAGCACATCCGTATGGTACTTGTATCCACCTTAGTTTCTGAAATCTGCAGGCTGATTGTACCGCCAGCCTGCGTATATTTCATTGCATTTGACAGGAGATTGAGAAGGATTTTCTGCAGGTGCAGTCCATCGCTGATGACCGTGTCATGCTCCAGAATCTGTGATTTCAGCTGGAAAGTCTGTCCCTTTTTATCCATATCCAGTTTAATAAATGAAATCAGGTTCGCAATCAAAGTGGGCAGATGTACTGTCTCTTCCTTAAGGCTGATTTTTCCGCTCTCAATCCGGGACATATCCAGCACTTCATTAATCAGCTCCAGCAGATGCCCGGAAGCTGCTGTAATCTTATTCAGGCAGGATTCTACCTTTTCCATATTGCCCAGATTCTTCAGCGCCACATTCGTCATTCCCATGATACCATTCATTGGCGTTCTGATATCATGCGACATGGAAGAAAAAAAAGTGGTCCTGGCCCGGTTGCTGTTCTGAGCCTGCAAGAGGGCATCTGCCAGCTGCTCGCGCATGTTATGCTCTTTGGTCGTCTCATGAAACACCGCGAGATACTGACCGTAATCCGCTGGAATCATATGGACTGCAAACCAACGTTTTACTTCATTCGGACCATTCCCTACCATGGTCTCTTTGGCCGCCTGTTTCTTTAATGTCCCGTTCAGAAAACTGTTTCTGGCCGCATCATCCGGGGCCATTCCGCTGGCATCAAATATCATCTCCGGCCGTTCCTGTACCTGCTGTGCAGTAATTCCAAGAAGCTGCCACAGGTTATTGGACACAAGCTCAACCGTCTGCCTGGCCGGTGTATAAAGCAGAAACACAAAATCTATATTAGAAGAAAGATTTCCAAACAGCTTTTCCCTATACTCCTTATGCTTTGCATCTTCCATCATCGACTGTTTTCCAATCAAAAGATTGGCAATCCCAACCGCCCCAAGCAGAAGAAAAGCAAACATAGTATAAAGCATGATAATAATCGGGGCCGCTTCCCGCTGGAGAACCGCGCGGGGAACCATCGTAATCAGATAGCAGCCCTCCAGCGCATTGATTGGCAGAAAGCCCAGAAGGGATTTCTGATTATCATTTAACACAACAAGTGTTCCGCTTTTTCTTTCCTGGGTTACCTGACGAAGTGTATTTTGTATTTCTTCGCTGTTCCCCTGAAAAGCCAGATAGCTGTAAATATCCGTCTGCGATGAAGTACCTCTGGATTCTATAATATAATTTCCGCTGCTGTCCACTACGTAGGCATAGCCTTCCCCGTTATGGAAGGTAAACAGGGTTGGAAGATTATAGTCGTTTACAATCCGGTCTGCATAGATTGCCCCTATTTGTTTTCCATCCTTTATGACTGGGGACTGGTACGTAATCTGAAGCCGTCCGCTGGCTCCATAATAAGGAGCCGATAGTCCATCCTTGCCACTGGAAAGTGCCAGCTCATCAAACGGTAAATCAGATATATATACGGAATTCCCCTCACTGTCTATTCCTTCACCGTCCATGCTCACATATGAAAAGTGAAAAAAATCAGTTGCATCCGCATACCCCTCTAACGTCTTTTCGATTGCGCGCTCCTGCTCCAATGCAAGCATATCCGCCAGCGCAAACAGAAGCTCCCTGTCCAGGCTGATTTTATTTTCCAGTCCTTGCGCGATTACCCTGCTTGAAGTCAAAAGATTCTGATTTGCGCTAAGGTTCATTCTCCCAGTAATCTGTATGAGAAAAAAGACTGAAATTGATAAGGCAGTCACAAAAATTGCAGTTGATAGTGCCAGCATTGCAGCTGATTTTTTTTTCGGCTTTATCTTCACTTTTGTCCCCCTAAAATATATAATTTGACTTATAAGCTCAAAAAAGATATCGCAACGCTTGTTATATACTGCATTTGCGATAATCATTATAAATCATGATAATACCAGGATAGTAACCACGATGTGACGAATGGTTCAGCATCACGCGCCCCTTGGTACCTCGACCATATAGTCAAAAATAATTATATCACTACTGACTATATGAATCAATAATTGGTTTGCGTTTTTTTTGGTATTACAAAAATACTGCGCGAGGAATGAAGCTAAATACAAAAACCCCCATCATATAATCAACATGACCAGAGGCTAGAGAATTGCATAAATTTTGTTGGCTTTGATTGCAATATTTGCATAATCGTCAAATGTCTGATCTACGCTTTTTTAGCGTCTCTCGTTCTGTTAAATGGATTACTTGTTTTCCAATGAAATGGCACAATAGCAGTTACAATTGCAACAGCCAGTGTCAGCCGTTAAAACGGGAGCCGATAACCTCATTTATCATCTGAGTGTTATCGGCTCGGCATTTGTGCGTCTGGCTCTTTAATAATCGTTGTATTAAATTGTTTGACGTTTATTAACGTTTGTTCTCTGCACTTCGGACAAAATAGCAGGAAGTTTTTCAGCTCAGTATTTTCCCGTATCTTAACTCTCGTTTTGCTTTGGCAGTTTGGGCATAACAGCCATTTTTCTTTCATGGTGTTTCACCCCGCATGGCTACAAGGAGCGCACCAAATTCCTGCTGCAGGAATTGATTGTATTTGATAGAAAGAGCAATATAGATTTCCTGCTCCTTCTCGGACAACCTGTTAGCTGCTCTTTTTTCAGCGTCAATAATCGGCTGAATAGTTTTTTGACAATAGGCTCTGCCTTTGTCCGTCAAATGGATGCTTTTACTGTTTCTCGCCACCGCCATTTGTTCAAGGTAAATATATTCACCTTTCACAAGGTTATTAATTGCCGAGTTAATTGTTTGTTTTGGAACACCCATTGCCTCAGCAATGCTGTTTTGCGTGTGAGTTGTATCCAATTCAGTAAGGCAGTACAGCACCCAAAATGTTGAATCCGGTATGCCAAGCTGAACAGCGACCCGATGATAGATTTCGTCTATTTTTTTTTCAGTGGCTTTGAATTTTGCATACTGCGTTTGAATGATTTCCATTGTTACCTCCTTTCAAAAACCGATTTGGGATTTTAATATAGTATAAGTCCGAAATCGGTTTTTGTCAAGAGTGCTCAAAAAAAGTTACAATTAAAAAATCCCTTAAACTGCCCGGTACCTGAATTGCAGATATTTCATGATATAATATCCGTCTCAAAGTATTTACGCCCCATCCTGCTGACTACATTATAATAGGTTGGCAAAAGAACCAACGTCAATACAGTGGCGGCCAGCAGTCCCCCAATATTGACCAGCGCAAGCCCTTGCATCATGGCTCCTGCTTTACCAAAGGCAAGTGCATTGGGGACCATGGATATTATGGTAGTCAGCGTGGTCATCAAGATTGGGCGCATGCGGATGGCACCTGCTTCTACCAGTGCTGATTCAAGTGACGAGTTTACCCTCAGCTGCCTTACAGTATCCACATAAAGAATCCCATTATTTACAACAGTTCCCGCCAGCATGAGAAAGCCTATCATGGATACCATGCTGATTGGACTGTCCGCCAGAAACAAAAGGCCAAAAGAGCCAATAAGGCTAAATGGTATAGTTGTCATCACCATCAGAGAATATTTTGGAGATTCAAACTGTATGGCCATGACGATAAAAATAAGGAATATTCCTGTTCCCAAAGCCCCTCCAAGGGCCTCCATCTCTTCACCCATACTTTCATCGTTACTGTTTTTTGACTGCTCCACATCACCTGGAAACTTCCAGTCTTCTATAAAAGTATAAACTTCTTTTTTAGCGGTTTTTTTGTAATGTGCCTGAGGCTGCATGGTGATTGCCACCTGGTACTGCTTATTCTTACGTTCAATCTGATTTGGTGTGTCCTGGTATCTAATTTCCGCCAAATCCTCCAGTGGAAGCGATGTACCACTTGCTGTAAGTATCCTCATCCCCTGCAATTTATCAATGGAATTATACCTTTCTTTGGCAAATTCAACTTTCGCGTCTACTTCCTCCCCATTAACCCGGATCGCAGCAGCTTTTATACCGCTTAAATTATTATATAAAACTGAGCCGATTTCAGAAGGTGTCAGTCCCTCAGCCTCAGCCTTTATCGGATCAATGTCCACCTTAACCACTGGAGCTGCATTTTCAATGGATGAATGAACCTGCATCACATCCTGCCGCCCCCTCAGCCTGTCTGTCACTTCATCCGTTGCTGCCTTCAGTACATCATAATCCGTTCCCTGAAGATTGATTGTAATTTCATCCTCGGCAGCCGGCACTCCCATTGTATTACCTTGCTCCACTTTAATGGAGCAGTCTTTATAATACTGGGTATCCTTCCTCCACTTTTCCACCACTTCCTCCGTGGACAAACTTCTTCCATCCTTCAAATATGCATTAATCGTCACAGCATTGGAGCTTCCCATGTCAAGACCGCTGGAACCAAATGTCAATAGATAGCGATCCACGTTCTCATCCGATATCACCAACTCTTCCAGGGTACGTACTGTCTCGTCCACTGCTGCTGTGGAAAGACCTGGTTTTATCTTCACTGTCATATTTACGATTCCTTCGTCCGCTGATGACATTAAATCCATGTTCAATTTTGAGGCAAGTCCAAAGGCTGCTGCCAATAGAGAAAGGCTTACCATAAAAACCAGTCCCTTTCTGGGTATTATAGATGGAATATGCTTTCTATACCAAGCCTGCATGGATTTTATGATATTGTTAACCGGTGCTCCGTCATTTTCCATTGGATGCCACTGACAATAACACAATGGGACAATGATTACAGCTGAGAATAAAGAGGCAACCATGCAAAATACAATCGTGAAGCCCAGCTGCTTGAACAACTGGCCAGACATGCCTCCCAAAAGTGCCAGGGGCAGAAACACCACACAGGTCGTGACCGTACCTCCTGTAATGGAACCAATCATGGTACGGCTCCCCTCAATAGAGGCATCATAAAAATTCATCTTTTCCTTGGCCCTGAAACAGCTATCTAACACATTTATGGAGTTGTCTACCATCATACCCACGCCAAGCACCAGGGCCGTCAGGGATATCTGATTCATGGAGAACCCCATGGCGCTCATGCAGATTAATGCCAGTACTACTGAAATCGGAATGGACGTCCCTACAATCACAGAAGCACGCAAATCCCCATAAAACAACCATAGAACAATCATGGACAAAATAATGGCTATACCCAAGGTTTCTACTACATTGAATAGTGATTCTTTGATGATATCGCTTGAATCGTTTACCACCTCGATATTAATTCCCGGCATGGTCCCCCTGATCTTTTCAATCTGCTTCAGAACCTGCTTTGACACTTCAATGGCTGTAGCGCTCTGCTGCTTTTTGATTCCTATGGAGATGACATCTTCTCCCTTGTAGCGTCCAATAGATGTCTTATCTTCCAGAGCTTCATATACCTCTGCCACATCGGACAAATGGATGATATCCCCGTCCGCAAGAGGAATCGCAACGGCTTTCAGCCTTTCCAAACTATTATATTCATTCCCTGCGCTGACCTTCAATTTCCGTCTCCCCACATCTATTTCCCCAGCCGGAATCGTAAAGTCTGCCGCTCCTACAATCCTGCCAACATCAGCCATACTCAAATGATACTGCTCCAGCCGTTCAGGTTTTAACTCAATCCTTGTATACTGCTTTTGCCCACCGGCCAGGGACACTTCACCTACTGCCCCAAGTTTCTGAAACTCCGGCACCAGCTTCTTATCCACAAATGTATGGAGATTTCCCTGTACATTCCCACTTACAGCCAACATGATTACTGGCTGGGCGTTCATATCCAGTTCTATGATATTCGGTTCTTCTATGCTGTCGGGAAGTTGGCCCCGTATACCATCAATCGCCTTTTTCATATTAATGTAAGCCGTATCCATGTCAGTGCCATATTTATAACTCACAATCAGAACGGCCACATTTTCCTGGGAATATGCCTGTACTGAATCTATACCATTCAATGTTGATATGGCATCCTCCTGCTTTGAGACAACCAGATCATTCACATCCTCCGGGCTTGCGCCTGGATAAATAGTTGCAACAATCAGCATAGGCAGCTTCATATCAGGAATCAATTCTATTTTCGTCCCCATAAGGGATCGAACGCCAAAAAATGCAATGGTAATCAGGCATAGAACAATCGTAATCGGTCTCCTTACTGCAAACTTAGTGATATTAATCATGGCTGTTCACCTGCCTATCCTTCGTAAAACCATCCGATTCAGAGGAATCTGTGTGCCCGCTCTGCTCCAGCAGCACTTCCTGCATATCCATCAGCTCATTGCTCCATGTCACAATAACCTGGCATAGTTCCGGCAAGCCGGATTTTACTTCCAGTATCTCTGAATCATAGATCCCGGCCTCAATCTCCGTCTTTCGTGCAACGCCGTCTTCATAACAATACACAAATGGAACCCCTCCATCATATTCCACAGCATCTAACGGTACAGTCAGCACATTTTCGGCCCTCTCCATAACAACTGTCAGCTTAACTCTGGTGCCCGACGTCAATCCTTCAGACTCAAGTATGGAGGCTTTTACATCATATAATCCTGACTTGTGATTCACCATGGTTCCCATCTCCGTTATAATTCCTTCATAAGATGTACCATTTTTTTCGGCTGAAATGGCCTCCCCAATGGAGAGATTACTCAAGATTCTCTCCGTAATCCCGAATTTTACCTGCAGACCATCTCCGCCGGATATGACACATACAATAGAACCTGGCCCCACATAATCATGCGGTTCAACTGTCCTCGATTCAACAATACCACTGATTGGTGCCGTCACAGTTGTATACCCCAGTTGGAGTTCATACTGGTTCTTTGCCATTTCATAAGCAATCCTGGCATTTTGATCCGCATTCTCAACCTGTTCCATTTCCTGCTGCGGCACATATCCCTCTGCAAACAATGCACTGATCCGTGCCCGGCTGGCAGATGCTTCCTTTGCTGCCACTGCTGCTGAATCCGCTTGCAGTCTCAATGCAGTAAGGGCATCTGACTCAATGCTAAGGAGTATTTGTCCAGCCTCCACAAAATCTCCTGACCTGAAGTTTACCTCCAATACATTACCGCTGATTTTGGGCTGTACGGAAGCGCTGGATTGTGGTTCTATTAATCCTGACAGTTCTGTATAAAGGATAATGTCATTCCTCTCAGGTTGTGCGGCCGCCACAGTAGGACGGGATTCATAGCTGCTGTCCGATTTTTTGCGCATGATGATGGTACCAGCAAGTCCTCCCATGGCTAATATCACAGTAATCCACAATATTATTCTTTTCTTATTCTTCATGTCTCAGGTTTCCTTTCAGCTTGTTTTTTATATACACCGTAATTTTTTACTCTGATGAAAGACGTTGTAGTCCCCGCCCTATCATCCGCAGTCTGCACAATAGACTCTCCCATTCCTCGTCCGTACTGTCCGCCTCATATGTAAAAAGTGCATACAGGACGATATCCAGAATAAGTATCATTCCACATTCAAGTTTTTCCTGTCCTAAGGCACCATACTGCTCAGGATCAAGCAACCCATAACAGGCTTCGATGAACGCTCTTACTTTTCCCGACTCATAGTATTCCTTTCCTGTATAAACAGCTATCTCCTGATATTCCTCTTCGTTTATGAACCGCTGGCATAAAGAAGCGTACAGTTCCCATTTTCTATCTTCCCTCATCTTACCAACCGCCTTTATACATGCCTCCTGAAAATCCCCCTCTTCCGCCTGAAGGCAATGCAAAAAATCAGACATCACACTATCGTACAGATAGTATAGCAGGCAGCACAGAAAGTCTCGTTTGTTATAGAAGTACGAATAAAAGGTTGATCTGGAAATTTGCATCCTGGCAGCAAGCCTTTTGGCTTGCAGATGATTACAAGATTCATCTGCAAGCCCCATGCACGCGGCTTCCAGAATTGCATTCCTCTTATGAAACTTCAACCGCATAAAAATTTCTGAAGGCATTTGTATCCCTCCTCGTATTCACTATTGTTTTAATAAAAAAAGAACCGAAACCCACAAATCTTGTGCGTTATCGGCTCTGCGTCTTTGCGTCTGGCTCTTTAATAATGGATATAGTAAATTGTTACAACCGCGAAAATGCGTTCTTCTCTCCATTTGGAACAGGGACCTATATTGACAAAAGACAGCTCCATCTTCCGTCAAGCATATCGTTTTACTA
>OKVW01000613.1_pt1 | contig 19712 bp, 15 predicted proteins | sample 1606991 | NCBI WGS metagenome assembly OKVW01 (sample SAMN03281021, study PRJEB24777) | human gut metagenome | isolation source: fecal sample PR177 from 1 month old male Malay infant, vaginal delivered...
TGCCAGTACAGCGCGTGCGTCTTTCGGACCAGATTGCGGACCAGATCCGCTCCATGATTACCGGCAAACAGTATCTTGCGGGGGAGAAGCTTCCGGTGGAGGCGGAGCTGGCCGCTCAGTTTGGAGTCAGCCGGATCACTGTGCGGGAAGCGGTCCGCAAGCTGGACATCATGGGCATCGTGGAAGTCCGCCAGGGGGCCGGAACCTTTGTGCGGGAGATCACGCCCAACGCCTACATAAAAACGCTGCTCCCCATGCTGTCCATGGACAACAACAGCCTGAAGGATATCTTCGAGATCCGTCAGATCATTGAATGCAAGTCTGCGGAGCTGGCCGCCTTAAACGCCACCCCCGAGGACCTGGCCCAGGTCAAAAAGCCGCTGTCCAAGATGGCGGAGACAGCCCGCGCGGGCAAGCTGCGCCAGTACAATGAGCTGGACGTCCAGTTCCATTACCAGGTAGCCCGCTGCACCCACAACCAGATCCTGATCACCATCCAGGAGCTGCTCAGCGACCTGGTGGACGGCTCCATCAGTATGGGACTGACCCCCTTAAACGCCCTGGAACACTCAGTGATCTTCCATCGCAAAATCTATGAGGCCATTGCCAAGAGGGACAGCGTCAGCGCGGCCGGCCTGATGAACGCCCACATTGAAGGTGGCGTGAACTACGCCAATAACATCATGAAGGACAACTACGGAAAGGAGACCATATGATACAGGATCTGCGGCTGTCGGGGTGCGGATTCCTGGAACGCCCTCTTCTGCCTATGAACCAGGAGCGTCTGTTTCATCTGTTTTATGTGTTTGACGGCAGCGGGCTTCTGACTGTGGACAGCTCCAGCTGGCCCTGCGGCAGGGACAGCCTGTTCTTTTTCCCATCCCTTGAGGTAGCCCTTCCGCAGCCTGTCAGCAGGTCCCGGCTGACAATCCTCCACCTGTCTTTTACATGCACTTCCCACCACATGGTGCGGGAGCTTGTAAAGCTGCCTCACAACCTCCCCTCCCCCGCCTGGGCCAGGGACCTGTTCCTGGCAATACTCCAGGAATGCAGCCTGAAACCAGCATTTTACACAGACCTGTGCTCTTTATATCTGGAACAGCTTCTGGTTCCGGCCATGGTAAGCCGTTCCAGGGACAGCGGCACCTGTTCTCCGGCATTTCCTACCCGGGGACTTACTGGCTCTTCCCTCCCGGCCTCTTCACCGAACGTTCTCTCCTCCCCATCCCTGAACGCAGTCTGCGCCCATGTGGACCGGCATCTGGGGGAAGATCTCTCCCTGCCCGTTCTATGCGATATTGCCCGGCAAAATCCCCGGCAGCTGGGCAGACTGTTCCGCCGGGAATTCCACCAGTCAGCCGTGGAGTATATCTCCAGCCGCAGAATCTCCAGGGCCAAGGAACTGCTGTATTTCTCCTCCTGCTCCGTCACGGAGATTGCGGAGCAGTGCGGCTTTAAGAGCGTCCATTATTTCAGCAGAGTGTTCAAGAAGAAAACCGGCCGCTCCCCGGCAGATTACCGCAGGAACTGCCTGGGAGCTATCATCAGCCGGCATTAACTGTTCTTGACTTTCCTTCCGCAAAACTGTAAAATAGTGAACATATGTGCTGTATGCACAAAGGATAGGTTACACAAGATAAAGGAGTATGAAATTCTATGACACAAGAGAACAAAATGGGCACAATGCCCATCAACCGTCTGCTGCTGTCCATGTCCCTGCCCATGATCATTTCCATGCTGGTCCAGGCCATGTACAACATTGTAGACAGCATTTTCGTAGCCATGATCAGCCAGGAAGCCCTGACTGCGGTATCCATGGCATTCCCCATCCAGAACCTGATCATTGCGGTATCTGCGGGGACCTGCGTGGGCGTCAATGCCCTGCTGTCCAGATCCCTGGGCGAGAAGAACCAGGAGATGGCTGATCTGGCTGCTTCCAACGGCGTGTTTCTGGCGTTTCTGGGCTTTGTGGCCTTTGCGCTGTTCGGTATGTTCGGAGCCAGGATCTTCTTCGAGAGCCAGACCAACAATGAACAGATCATCAATTACGGCGTCCAGTATCTCCAGATCTGCTGCATCTTAAGCTGCGGTATCTTTGGGGAAATGATGTATGAGCGCATTCTGCAATCCACAGGACGCACCATCTACAGCATGATCACCCAGGGCACCGGCGCAATCATCAACATTATACTTGACCCCATTCTGATCTTCGGCCTGTTGGGCTTTCCCAAGCTGGGAATCCAGGGCGCTGCCGGGGCCACTGTGTTCGGTCAGATCGTGGCCATGCTTCTGGCCATGTATTTCAACCACGCTAAGAACCATGACGTAAAGGTACATTTTAAGGGCTTTAAGCCCCATGGCAGGACCATCCGCCTGATCTATGCCGTGGGCGTCCCTTCCATTATCATGCAGTCCATCAGTTCTGTGATGACCTTTGGGATGAACAAGATCCTGATCACATTTTCGGAGACCGCGGTGGCGGTGTTCGGCGTATACTTTAAGCTTCAGAGCTTTATCTTTATGCCCATCTTCGGACTGAACAACGGCATGATCCCCATTGTGGCCTACAACTACGGCGCCAGGCACAGAAAGCGCATCATGGCTACCGTGCGCCTGAGCATCTACATCGCAGTGGGCATCATGCTGGCAGGCCTGGTGATCTTCCAGCTCTTCACCCCGGACCTGTTAAAGATGTTCCAGGCAGACGAACACATGCTGGCAATCGGGGTTCCGGCCCTGCGGATCATCAGCCTCAGCTTCCTGTTCGCAGGCTACTGCATCATCGTGGGCTCTGTGTTCCAGGCCCTGGGCAACGGCGTATACAGCCTGCTGGTGTCCGTGGCCAGACAGCTGGTGTGCATCCTGCCTCTGGCCTACATCTTCGCAACCCGCCTGGGCCTTCACGCAGTCTGGTACTCCATCCCCATTGCGGAGCTTACCTCCGTGGTGCTGACCACCCTGCTGTTCCGCAAAATATATGTGGAGAAAATCCGGGTTTTAGATAATTAGATTTTTGAAAGGAAATGCATATGACCTGCGAATATCTCCTTGTGGACGGCTACAATATTATATTTGCCTGGCCGGAGTTAAAGGCGCTGGCCGAGGTGAATCTGGATGCCGCCAGAACCAGGCTCCAGGACATCCTGTGCAATTACCAGGGCTACAAGAAATGCAAGGTGATCCTGGTATTTGACGGCTACAAGGTCAAGGGGAATCCGGGGGAGGTAATTGCGTACCACAACATCCATGTGATCTTCACCAAGGAGGCTGAGACCGCGGACCAGTACATTGAGAAGGTGACCCAGCAGATCGGCCGTCGATTCCAGGTAGCTGTGGCCACCTCAGACAAATTAGAGCAGATCATTATCATGGGCAAAGGCGCCATGCGCCTGTCCGCCAGGGACCTGCAAAAAGAGATCTCAGAGACAAACGATGAGATCCACACCCGCCATCTGGAGCGGACCCCGTCCCGGAAGAACCGGCTGTTTGACAATGTGGACCCCCAGTTGTATGCGTATCTGGAGAGCATACGGCTGGACCGGGGGAATTCGAAAAAGAAAAAGCAGTGAGATGCAGCAAAAAGCTCCCGGCATTCAGCACAAATCATGCTGAATACCGGGAGCTTTATTGTACGCATCTCAGCCCTTTACCGCTCCAAAATATGGATGGCAAAGCCGCCGATCTCGCCCTCAAAGTAGGTGAACTTGCAGGTTCCGTCCTCCTTAAACTGTTTGGTCTCAGGGATGGACTTCATGCCGCGCTCCTCAAAGTAACGGATCGCTGCCTCACAGTCATTGACGGAGAAGCCGATATGTCCGTTTGTCCCGCGGCCGTTCTCCTTCATGATCTCCACCAGCTCCCCATTGAAATAGGATACGGGCGTCTCCCGGATGGGAAGGCCCATCAGGGTCAGGAATTCGTTGGCCCACACGCCTCCCTCGGCTGCGTTTGCCGCGTTGATTCCAATGTGGGCTACCTTCATGTCAAATAATTCCACTGCACTTTTTTCTGCCATTTCTCTGGTCCTCCAAAATTGTCCTTTATTTTACTGAATAGTTCAGCCGAACGGTTATGTTGGCTGTCTTAAACCTGGAACTGATGTCAAATGAGCCGCCGTAGCTGTAGGACTCTGTCCCTGAATTAGCGGCGGTGATCTGGAACACGCCCAGGCTGGCGTTCAGCAGCTGACCCGTCTGTGCGCCGCTGCCCTGGGCCACCAGGTCAATGCGCTCCTTTGCATTGGCCGTGGCCTTGGAGATCAGATCCAGCTTCATCTCGTCCAGCTTGCTGTAGTAATATTCCGGGTGGTCGGATTCCAGCACTACCCCGGATTCAATCAGCTTGGTGATGTCCCGTGAGATATTCTCCACTTTATCCAGATCGGAAGAGGACACGGTCATGCTCTGGGTCAGGTCATAGCCGTCCTCCACATCCCCCACATACCGTCCTTCCTCATCGTACATGGAGGTATAGGTCTGGGAAATGCTGACCGAGCTGAATACCATCTCATCCTCAGACACTCCGTTCTCCTTCAGATATTCTTTGATCAGGTCCCCGTCCTTCTTAATCACGGAGTAGGCTTCCTTGGGCGTGCCGCCGTGAACGGAGTAGCTTCCCCTCCACACGATCATGTCCGCCTCAAAATCCACGCTGGCTGACCCTGTTGCCGTGATTCCGCCGCCCACTGCGCTCTTCTTGTAGGTCACCAGGCCATTCGTCAGAATTGCCGCGCATATGACCGCACATATGCCTGCTATCAACGCAATAATAATCGGTCTGCAGGACAGAAGGCCGCCGTTCTTTTTACCATTTTCTTCCATATAATCTCCTTTGCTGCTTGTTGTTCCATTCCGCCAAGTATCCACATTATACCACAAATGCCAGGTACGTGGAACAGTTATATCTGCTTTTATGAAAAATACCTGGCTTGCCCTAATCTTCACTTCATTGTATAATAAGTAGGATACCATTCCGCCCAGAAAGGGATGCAATATGAACACGCAGCGTTTACGAAATATATTCACATTTTTTATTTTTACAACCTTGATCTTCATTTTGGTTCCGGCCCGGCTTTCCCTGGCGGACCCTTTGAATGACCATACAGTGCGGGTAGCTTATCCCATCCAGACAGGGCTGACAGATAAGGACAAAACCGGCCGCTATTTTGGCTACACGTATGAATATCTGGAAGAGATCGCCCAGTACACCGGCTGGGACTATGAGTTCGTGGAGGTTCCCGGAACCATAGATGAAAGCCTGGAAACCCTGATGGGAATGCTTAAAAATGGGGAGATTGACCTGATGGGCGGGTTACTCTACAGCACCGCCACTGGACAGACCTTTGATTTCTCCAGCCACAGCTACGGCACAGCGGAAACCATTCTCCAGGTAAGCTCCGACACCGACAGAGAGATTATAATTAATTCCCAGATTCCCCAGACTATGCGTATAGCCGCCCTTTCTAACAGCATCCGTCTGAAACAGGAGCTGGAGGACTACTTTGCCATGAACCTGGTCACTCCTGTCTATGTAGACTGTGACACTGAAGAGGAACTGCTGGCTGCCCTAAGAGAAGGGCGGGCGGATGCCATTCTCAACACCAGCATGAATTACATTCCCGGGATGCGCACAATCGCCCGTTTCGCCTCCAAGCCATTTTATTTTGTCACCACCAAAGGGGAGAACGCGGAACTCATGTCCCAGCTGAATTCAGCCATCATGAGTATTGACCGGGCCAATCCCACATTTTCCACCACATTGTATGAGAAGTATTTTGCACCGCCTGTGACTTCCCTGACCTTCTCCCAGGAGGAGTTGGACTTTATCCGGAATTCCGCTCCCCTGAAGGTGGGTTTTGTGGAGAATCAGCCGCCCTACCAATATATCAGCACAGACGGGAGCCTCTGCGGTATTTCCCTGGACCTGCTGAACTACATTTCTGAGAAAACCGGCCTGACCTTTGAGATTGTGACAGCGGATACGCCCCAGAAGCTTTTGGATATGGTGGAGGAGGGGGAACTCCAGCTGGTGACCGGGATGCCCTACAATTATGACCTGGCCAGAGCCAGCCATCTGGCCATGACCCAGCCATATATCAACTCCCTGTATATTCTGCTGATGAACGGCAATGGAGATGTCAACAGCCCTGAAAAACCTCGTTATGCGCTGACAACCTACTCCTCATTCACAGACAGCAGCGCGGGAGAGCTGCTGCACTATGCCACCATTGAACAGTGTATCAACGCCCTGGTTGAGGGGGAGGCGGACTACGCGTATGTGGACACCTACTCCGCCCACTATTATATGAACAAGCCGGAGTACAGAGGGCTGAAGCTGGTTCCGCAGACCTCCGATCCACGCAGCCTCTGCTTCGGGATTGTCAAACCCGGGCACCAGCTGCTGCTGTCCATCTTCAACAAAGTGATATTTTCCATTCCGGAGACTACTAAGCAGCAGATTATCAACCAGAACACCCTGGTCAGCCAGCCTCTGACCCTGTTCTCCCTGATCCGGGAGAATCCGCTGCGCTCCATTATGATCATTGTGGCCGTGTTTACGCTGATTATCGCAGTGCTGCTGTTCTTCCTGCGCCAGAGGGCGCTGATGAGCAGGAAGATGGCCCTGGAGCTGAAGAAGCATTTCCGGGTATATGCCCTGGTCAATGAGTATTTCTTTGAGTACGACCTGCGCACCGGCCACCTGGTACTGTCCGTTCCGCCGGAATATGACGGAGAGCCCAAACTGGAGGAATATGACAGGAAACGGCTTCTCGCCACCCCGGGAGGACAGCGTTTTATCGAAGCGATCACCTCCGGTGACGGTATGCTGGAGCTGGAGCTGACGCTCACGGACCAGAAGGAGCACTGGATACGTCTGGCGGTAGAAACCATCTGTGACGGCTCGTCTCCAGCCTATGTAATCGGCCGGGTCAATGTCATTGACGATGAAAAGCGCATACAGGATGACCTGCTGCAGAAAGCGCGTCTGGACAGCCTGACACAGCTTTACAATGCCCAGACCTGCCGGACCATGGTTGCAGAGAGCCTGGGCCAGCTTCCCCAGGGACAGCTGGGCGCTCTGATCCTGTTGGATATCGACCATTTTAAGGACATCAACGACACCTACGGCCATCTCAGCGGGGACAAGGCCCTGACCATGGTGGCAGGACTGCTGCGGGCCAACTTCCGCGCCCAGGACATCGCAGGCAGGCCCGGCGGGGATGAATTCACAGTTTACCTGCCCAGGATCAAGGATCTGGAGGGCCTGGAAGCCAAATGCGCCCTTCTCTGCCGTAAAGCCAGTGAACTGGATCTGGCCGGCCTCCGGCCGCTGACAATCAGTGTGGGAGCAGTCCTGTCCTGCAGCGGGGATTCCTATGAGGCCCTGTACGAAATGGCGGACCAAGCCCTTTACCGTTCCAAAGCGCAGGGACGAAACCGGTATGAAATTGCGGACCGGCCGGAACTGCGGCGGTGAAATAGATGAGGGGGCGGTATTTCACTGTTCCTTCTCCGAAAGTTCTGCTATAAAAAAGCCAGCCTTTCTCCCGGAATTCCGGCAGAGCGGCTGGCTTATTTTATGATATTATTATTTGATCTGATCCAGAATAGAGGTTCCGATAGTGCCCTCCGGCATATCTACGCCGAAATTGTCGGCCACAGTGGCGCCGATCACGGCAAAGGTATGCTGGTCCGCCAGGCGCTCTGAGCTGCTCATGCTGGGTGAGTATGCCAGTAACGGCACCCGCTCCCTGGTATGGTCCGTGCCCTTGTAGGTGGGATCATTGCCGTGGTCCGCTGTGATCAGAAGCAGATCATCGTCCCTCATTTTCCCAAGAAACTCTCCCAGCTTCACGTCAAAGCGCTCCAGCTCCTGTCCGTAGCCCTCAGGGTTGCGCCTGTGGCCCCACAGCGCGTCAAAATCTACCAGATTCACAAAGCACAGGCCGTTGAAATCCTTATCCGCAAGCTCTATGGTCTGCTCCATCCCATGGACGCTGCTGGTGGACTTGTAGGCCTCGGTGATGCCCTCCCCGTCGAATATATCCTTGATCTTGCCCACGCTGATCACGTCAAATCCCTTGTCCTTCAGCGCGTTTAAGGCTGTGGCGCCGTAGGGCTTCAGCGCGTAATCATGGCGGTTGGAGGTGCGCTTGAACTCGCCCTTCTTCCTGCCCACATATGGCCTGGCGATGACGCGGCCCACCTTCCACTCATCCCTCATGGTCAGCTCCCTGGCAATCTCGCAGCAGCGGTACAGCTCATCCAGGCCGAAGGTCTCTTCATTTCCGCAGATCTGCAGCACAGAGTCCGCGGAGGTGTACACAATCATATCCCCGGTGGCAATCTCATGCTCTGCCAGCTCCTCCAGGATCTCCGTGCCGCTGGCCGACTTGTTGCCCACGATTTTATGGCCTGTGCGGCGGCTCAGTTCGTCCAGCAGCTCCTGTGGGAAGCCGGTGTCCGTAAATGTCTGAAAGGGCTTGGTAATGTGCAGCCCCATCATCTCCCAGTGCCCGGTCATGGTATCCTTGCCCACGCTGGCTTCCAGAAGCTGGGTGTATTTCCCATGGATCTGATCCGGGGTCTCCACATGGGTCAGAGGGTGGAGTCTGGTCAGGCCAAGGCCCGCCAGGTTGGGAATCTTAAATTCCGGCATATGCTGGTCAATGTGGCCCAGGGTGTCTGCGCCTGCGTCGTCATAGTCCGCTGCATCCGGCATTTCCCCGATCCCCATGGAATCAATTACAATGGTAAAAATCCGTTTATATACGCTCATCGTTTCCTCCTGTTTTCATTGGTTTTTACAATAATAAGGATACTATACCACATTCCGGCGAAAAAGGCCACTTGGTCCTATTGCTGCACGGGAAAATACGCATCCAGCACAGCCTTGTCCTTGCCCACTACCAGGCCGCTGCCTCCGGCATTTTTCACATCCTCCACCATGCTGACCAGCAGCAGGGGTGTCCGCAGGGTGGGATCTGTGGTGTACACCGCAAACCACCCCAGCTCTGTTCCGCCTGCATCTGCTTTGGAATCCTTGATCTCCGCGGTACCCGTCTTGCCCGCAAGTCCCAAGTCCGGGCGCTTCGCCCGGCGTCCTGTGCCCTCGGGGGAGGATATTACTTTCTCCAGGGCAGATGAGATGCGCCCTGTGATCTCCGTGGAAAATGCCTGGGACAGCCATACCTCGGGCGTCAAGTCCGACTGGTATACAAGGCGGGGCCTGATGACATTTCCATCATTTGGAAACATGGTGTATAGGGCCGCCAGGTGGATGGGGTTCACCAGAATCTGGCCCTGGCCGTAGCCGCTGTCCGCCAGCTGGATCTCTGTCTCAATCTGGCCGGTATTGGAATACTGGGACTTTGCAACGGAGATCTCAAAGGGCAGGTCCTGGTTAAATCCCAGCCGGTCCAGGGCAGACGCGAAGCCCTCATAGCCGAGCCCCAAGGCCGCCTTAGCAAAGTAAATGTTGTCCGAGAGAATGTAGGCATTTTCCAGGGTAGCTGGGTTGGTCTCGTGGAGGGTGGTCACATAGTAGTTGCCCCAGCTCTTATCCTTCTGCCAGCTGAGCCCCTCATCCCCATAATCCTGATTAGGGTCCAGCGTTCCCGCGGCCAGCCCAATGGCGCCGGTGATGGGCTTAAAAGAGGAGCCGGGCGCAAACCGCTGGCGGAAACGGTTCATCAGTGGATTGCGCTCATCTTCATTCAGCGCGTTCCATTTCTCCTGGGACATGCCCAGAATAAAATCATTGTTGTCGTAGGAGGGCGTGCTGACCAGAGCCAGCACCTCCCCGGTATAGGGATTCATGGCCACAGTGCAGCTCTTGACATCCTGGAACTGCTGGTAGATCTGCCGCTGAAGGCCGCTGTCAATGGTCAGATAGATATCCTGTCCATCCTGCCTGGGGATGGAGGCCAGCTCCCGCTTCATCGTTCCGTCGGACTTGACAATGGAGACGGTGCAGCCGCCCGTACCCTTTAATTCCTTCTCAAACAGGGTCTCCATTCCGCTGCGGCCGATGACGCTGTCCGACAGATAGCCCTCGCCCTTGTGTTTCTCCAGGTCCTCGGCTGTGACATTCTGGACATAGCCCACCAGATGGGAGGCCTCCTCGCCCAGGGGATAGGAGCGCACCGTGGTATCTGTGATCATCACCCCGGGAACGGTCAGCAGTTCATCCTGAAGGGCCTTGTTGTTCACATTATCTAACTTTGGGCTGAGGGAGCCGAGATCCAGTTCATCTACCTTTTTCAGTGTTTTTAATGGAACCAGGGAATCATCCTTCACCCATTTAGCGGCCAGCTTCTTCTCTATGCTGTCCGTGGGAATGCCCAGAAGCTCCGAAAGGCGCGCCAGATCTGCGGAAGGTTCTGCACTCATCTTCCCCGGCACCAAACCCACCATGGAAGCAGTGCCTTTTCCTGCCAGCAATTCCCCGTTTCGGTCATAGACCTGTCCGCGCTCCGCCTTCTCGGTGGTCACGCGCACCTTGTCCGTGCGGCTGAACTCCGGGAAGATTACGCGGTCGTTCCAGGCCATATGGTAAGCGCCCTCTTCATCCTTTAAAAAGGTCACCTGGTTTGGAAATGATATGGGGCCGGCAAGGCAGTCCAGGCTCATCTGAAAGCTGACCACTGCCACACCGTCCTCCTTCTCCTCCGTGCCTGTAACCGCCGCCTGGATGTTGGCTGCCTCAATGCCGCCGAAAATGTTCTTGTGGCGGGTTACAAAATCTTCCAGGGTAATCTCCTGGCGGCTCTGTTCATCCAGCATATCATACATTTTCTCGTAGCTTCCGCCGGACAGATAGGCGGTGTACTGGGAAAACAATTCATCAGGTGTAGGCATGGCCGCTTTGCGGCGGTTCTGCAGAAACAGATAAGACATAATCCCTGCGCCAATTGCCAAAACCAGCGCAAGGATGATCCAGAGCAGGGCCCTGCTCTTTCTTTTTCTTCTTCGCATTGTGAATCCTCTCCTCCATTCTGACACTGCTGAAAACGCACAAACAGTAAAGACACTGCCTGCGCGCTCTGCAAAATGTTATGAGTGATTATTGCACATGTAGGATTTAATGTCAAGAGATATATATACGCCTACGGGACAAGGCTCAGGCTGGCAGGATCAGCGGTCTCCAGCTCCAAGTCCATGATCCGGACTGTCATCTCCTCCCCTGTCTCATAGGGGAACTGACGGACGGTTTCTTTCACGGTCCGACGGTCCTGTTCCATAATATAGTAGGTGTACCCCAGGGACAGGGTGAAATCGTCCCCGCTGCCGGACCCGTAGCTCTGGCTGTTTTCCCCTTCCATGCGCCCGGATTTCAGCAGGCCGTAATTGGTCATGGGCCGGAACACCAGGGTGATATGATCGTTTTCATCCCGCTTAATCTCCTTCAGATTCAGCTCCAGCTTTCCTGCTGTCAGTGTGTCATTGACAGGAAGGCTGCCGCCCCTGGCAGGCACCTGGAAGGTATAGGATATCAGGCCTTGTTCTCCGCCCCGCAGCTCCCATGCCACTCCCTCCGCGGTAAATGATGTGACAGGCCCATTGGCCTTGTCCACAGTCTTCCACACACTGCTGCCGCTTCCCACCTTCTCCGCCTGATAGGCAGTTCCGTCTTCTCCGATGAACATGGGATTCAGAAGGTCCGCAGTCCAGGCAGCCCCTGACGGGAAGATGCCGGCCGGGTCCCATTTCCCATAATCTTCCATATTGCTGACGCCCACCACACTGTTGTCCGGGGCCAGAGGCCATATGATCCAGCTCATCTGGTTTGTTTTCAGGATCATATTTCCGCTGACCGCGGATTTCTCCGGCTCTTCCAGGAGTATCTCTGCGCTCTGCCCGTCCACGGTCAGTGTAAACCGGCTGGCCTCCTCCACTCCTGTGAAGTGGCACTGCATCTCACTTTTTTCTCTCAGAATACCAGCGGCGGCTCCCTCCTCTGATGGAGCGGCCTCTGTGACGGTCTGGATGCTGCTGCCGCGGTATGCATCCTCATAGACCGTATCTCCGGCCGTCAGGGTTGCGGCTCCCATGCCGTCTGCGCTGTTCCTGGTGACCACCGCGTAGACATCCTGTCCGTCCCGGTATGCCAGCTCTACACAGTATTCCCCCTCAGAGCCGAATCTAACTGCCTGCCTCAGCACAAAATATCCGGGATGTTCTTCCTCAGTGACAGTTCCGCCGAACAGAAACATTGCCAGGTTCCTGGCGGTGGCTGTGAGGGTGCTGTGGTTTATGATTCCAAACAGGATCAGAATACAGGCAGCGGCGGCCACAGCCCTTCGGTAAACCCGGCCGGTTCCAGAAGATTTCCCGGTATATATCCCCTCTGAAAGCTGCAGCGCCAGATCATCGTCAATGTATTGTTCAAGATGTTCAAATGTCATCATTTTCTCCCTCCTTGGGATCGCATTCCCTGACAGCCAGCCCCTGAGCCGCAAATATCTTCTCCAGCTTCCTGCGCAGGCGGCAGATCCGGATATCGGCAGCCCTGCGGGATATGCCCAGCTGCCCTGCGATCTCCTCAATTGGCATATGATATAAGAAACGCATGGCAAAGAGCCGCTGCTCTTTCTGTTTTAAATGCAGGAGCACGGACCGCACCAGATCCCTCATCTCGGCCCGCTCCAGGGCATGGTTGTCCTCATAGCCCAGTTCCAGTATTCCTTCCATAGGTACGGTCCTGGAATCCGACAGCTGTTTTCTCCGGCTCAGCGCCCTGCTTCTGGCCATCACCGCCACATAGGTGTTAAGGCCTGCCCGCTCCTGGTCGTATTTTTCGGGGTGAACCAAAAGCTGATACATCACATCCTGCACAAGCTCCTCCACATCCTCCGGCGTTCCAATTGGGTACAGAATCCGGCTGCAGACCTGCCTGGCCACCGGGGCGTATGTCTGATAGAGGCGTCCCTGGCTGTCCGATGTTGAATTTATGGGTTGTTTCATTAGGTTTGTCCTTTTCTTGTATTGGTTGGATGGTTGATATAAAGATCTTTATATTATTATATACCAGGAATGGATGAGATTTCTTTCACTTTTTGCGAATACTTTTCATAATACTTTTTCTCCAGAAAGGCTTTGCTTTGAGTCGTTGTATATGTTATATTAATTAAATCATCTATATTTATCTCACATGTTCCGGCTGTCTGGCCGGGCAAACCTGTTATCTATCTCATTCTTATCTCAATGGAGGCATATCTATGACATCTAACACAATCCCTTTCACTGACTTTGAAACATTTGGCATTCCACAGACCGAGGCGGAGGTTCTGAAAGCCTTACGGTCAGACAGCTTTTCCTACCAGCAGTACCTGGCGCTGACTGAATCGATGCAACAGGATTTCCTCTCCTTCTGCATGGGCACTAAGGGGGCAAAGCTCACCTATGATCCGTTCTTTAAATCCGTTTTTGACCCTCAAAAGTACCCACAGCGGCTGGAAGATTTTTTGAGCCTCTGCCTTGGGGTGAAGCTGTCCATTGTGGCCGTCCTTCCGGGGGAATCCGACCGTCTGTCGGAAGAAGGCTCCCTGCTGATCATGGATATCCTTGTGCGTCTGGAATCGGGCGCTCTTGTCAATGTGGAGATCCAGCGGATCGGATATTACTTTCCCGGGCCGCGCTGCGCCTGCTATTCCAGCGATCTGGTGATGCGCCAGTATTCCCGGGTACGGTCCGATATGAAAAAAAAGGGAAAACGCTTCTCTTACCGGGATATAAAAAAGGTCTACACCATCGTATTGATCCAAAGCAGTACATCTGAATTCCATTTATTCCCAGATCAATATCTACACTATGCCAAACAATGTTTTGATACCGGTTTACCGCTGGATCTGATTCAGGAATATCTCATTATCCCTCTTGACATTTTCCTCAGCTGCCCCCACAATAAACTTACAAGGCTGGATGCCTGGCTGTATTTTATTGCCTCCGATGCCCCGGCGGACATCCTGCGGGTTATTGGGGAATATCCTGATTTCAAGGACCTTTACAGGGAAGTATTTCAATTTCGTTTCATGACAAAGGAGTTGGTGAGTATGTTTTCAGAAGGACTACGGCTGCTGGACGCCGGCACCGTACAGTACATGATTGAGGATCAGCAGGCACAGATCGAACAGCTCCAGCTGAAGCTGAAACAGCAGCAGGAATGGGCTGAGCAGCAGCGGGAACGGGCTGAGCAGCAGCGGGCACAAGCCGAGCAGGCAGTGCGGCAGCAAGCGCAAGCGGCGGAAGCACTGGCAGAAAAAGAAGCCGAAATTGTACGCCTTAAGGCTTTGCTGGCTAAATAATCGATTGGACAAAAGAAATACAGCAGCCGGATTGACGATATGGTACTCAATCCTGCTGCTGTATTTTCTTTATTCTTTACTCCATCTGTAGAATACACCGTCTGATCCGGGTATCTTAAGCGGGACTGTCCGACCCGGCAATTCCACCTCTATGTTTACCGTCTTTGGCATGTGATTCACCGCGCACAGAATATATTCCTGTTCTGTCTCCAGCAGCCGCACAAACGGGGCCAGCGTCACACGGCCTTTTTGTATTTCAGGCAGGAGCACATGGCCAATCTGCTCATAACCGCCGGGGACCATCCATTTGGTCAGCAGATCCCTGGTTCCCTCATCCGCCTCCTCCCACCGCTCATACCTGCAGGAGGGGAAGGTTCCGATCCATATGGCCCGTCCCTCTCCCAGCATCCGCTCCGTCACAGCCGGTTCTCCGTCCTCAAAGGCTGCCAGCACCCTGGCCTCTGGTCCCGGAATCACCAGCTGGCGGTAGAACAGGCCGGTAAAGGGCTGAGGTGAACGGGCACCACTGCCGTCCGCGCGGTCCGTCCTCTGTGCCTCGGCTTCTTCAATCCAGTGAGCCGTGACCTCCCCCCACTCCGGCATCGCCTGGATCTCCCTGTGTTCCAGGCCGAATATCCTGTTCAGCGCGGCGCTCTCCTGATCCAGCAGGCCGTCCGGACGGTACAGGCCGGGGCAGGCCTCAGCCACCAGGGTACCGCCCCGCTCCACGAACTGTCCCAGGATTTCCTGTTCTTGCGGGGACAGGATCAATGTCATGGGAAGGTACAGAAACTTTACTGCTGCTTCCGGCAGCTCTGCTATATAGTCCTCATGGAAGAAACCCACCGCGGTCCCGGTTTCGTAGGCTGCTTTGAACACTCCGCTCAGTCCTCCCGCATACATCTCCTCCCGCCGCTCGGCCGCGAAGCAGAGCACATCACTTTTTCTGGAAACATATACTGCATTCTGGCAGGGAACCCGGCGGGCAGACTCCAGCCACGGCTGGTTCAGCAGCCCTGCCATCTGCCCCGCGGCCAGGCTGCGCTCCGTGTCCTCGCCTCGGAATCCGGTCAGCCCGAACCCCGGGCTCTCCACTCCTGCAGGCTCCGGGGCATACTGCCAATACACGCTGCCCTTGCCTCCCGCTGCCACGGTGTTCCAATTCCAGATTTTTACATCTGCTCCGGCGGGCACCTCCCCGCCCAACAGCCCCGGTTTTCCGCCGCCGCCCTGGAGTTCCACCTGGTAGAACAGCTTTCCGTGGGAGGCCTCGGCGATCATCTCACTGTGCAGCAGATGGCGATAGGCGTTCTGCTCTCCCATCAGCCACTTTGGGAAGCTGGATAAACCAAAATAGTCCACCTCGGGGGCCAGCAGGAATTCATCTCCCAGCTCATTGGCCAGGCCGCCCACAATCCGGTTGCCCAGGATACCGCTGTAGGCCACATGGGTCTGGATCTTCTTGTCCGGCGCTCCCTCCCTGGCGGCCTCCACCCGCAGGCGCAGCCATTTCCTTAAGTTCTCCAGCCAGAAATACCGCCAGTCCAGCATGTCGGTCCAGGTGCCGAAACGGGGCGGCGGGGATACCTGGCTCCAGTCCGTGTAGGTACGCAGCCAGGCCTGGTTCAGCATTTCCAGGGTGCCGTATTTCTGCCGGAGCCAGTCAGTGAAGGCCTGCCTGGAATAGCCGCAGTAGCAGAGCATGTTGGAACGGTAGTCATACATGGGTTCCAGATGGGGTTCGTTCCAGACATCGATGACAGTGACCGCCTTCACATCCTTATAATGCCTGGCTGTTTCCCTGATGAAACGGGCCACAAGGCCTGCGAATTCCGGGCTGTCCATACAGAGGCCGGGCCAGCCGCCGGTGGGCAGGTTAGCCGGGCCGCCCGGTTCCCCCCGCCCGCCGTCTGCGGTTTTGTACAAAGCGTCCTCATTTCCCTCATATACCCAGTACGGCGCGCCCTCGGGTATGGTGTTGATGATCACTGCCAGCCCCGCCTCGGCGGAAAGTCCCACCAACTCGTCCAGGTCTGAGAAATCAAAGGTTCCCGGTGTCCTCTCGATCCAGTTCCACACGGCCCAGTGCTTCACACAGGTAAATCCCAGCTCCTTCATGTGCCGGATATCCCGCTGCCATACGTCTCTGCCCGGGAAGGGCGGGCGGTAGTATTGTGCGCCAAAAAACATGTTGTACCTAACCTTTCACGGCCCCGGCGGTCATGCCGGTCACCAGATATTTTTGCATGAAAAAGCCTGCGATGATGATGGGGACCATGGTAATCGTGGCCGCGGCGCTGCATTTGCCCCAGTCTACGGACACCGCGCCCACGTATCTGGCCACCCCCACAGTCAGGGGGTAGGTCTTTAAATTGGTAAGCTGCAGGGAGAAGATCAGCTCATTCCAGGAGGTCTGCATCACCAGGATGGTGGCTGAGGCCATGGCAGGCTTCACCAGTGGGAAAATAATCTTCCAGAAGGCCTTCATGCGGCTGCAGCCCATGACGCTGGCCGCCTCCAACAGCTCTGTGGGCAGGTCCCGGATAAAGCTGGCCATCAGCCAGGTCACAAAAGGCAGGCTCATACAGCTGTGGGCAAGTATGGGCGCCACATAGGTTCCGGTAAGCCTCATCCGGTTCATCATCATAAACAGGGGAATCAGAATGGTGATGGCAGGAACCATTTTCCCCAGCAGCAGGATGTTGGACAGATGCTGCCCCAGACGGGACTTAAACAGCTTCATGCCGTAGGCGGCCAGGGTTCCCAGAAAGATGGTGAGAACTGTGACAGAGCCTGCGATGATGATTGAGTTGATGAAATATTTCCCAAAATTATCAAGGGACAGAATTTTTTCAAAGTGGGTAAACAGGGGCTTAAAGAACAGCTGTGGCGGCATGACCTTCATATCCAGGGTTCTCCTGAAGGAGTTGGATATGACAATATAGGCGGGGACCAGGGTCCAGACCAGGGCAAATGCAAACAGCAGGGTGATCAGGAGTTTGACGTACCATTTTCTCTTATACTGCATAACGATCCTCCTAGTCTTTGTATTTGCGCAGGTTGTGACGCACAAAGGGTACGCCGAACACGATAAAGGTTACAATCATGGCGATAAAGGACAGGGCCATGGCATAGCTTAAATTGGACTGTTCAAAGGCCTGGCTGTAGGCGTAAATGCTCATGGACACCGTGGAATTGTTGGGCCCTCCTCCGGTCAGGGAGTAGATGATGTCAAATACCTTCAGGGTGTCCACGCCGCTGATCAGCAGAACCACCATGTAGACGTCCTTTAACAGGGGAAATGAGATAGTCCAGAAGCTTTTAAATTCTCCTGCGCCGTCCACATAGGCGGCCTCATAGTATTCTCCCGGTATGGACAGCAGGCCGGCGGTCATAACTATGATTACAAAAGGGACCACCTGCCACCAGTGGGCGGCAATGGTGCAGAGCAGGGCCGTGGAGGCCCCTGTGACCCCGGGAAACTGGTTGATACCGATTCCAAAAAATCCCAGAATCCAATACAGAATTCCTTTTACATCGTAGATATAACGCCAGATCAGGCCTACGATGATGGGGGATACCAGAAGCGGAATGGTCATCAAAGGGCGCAGAAGCTTTCCCAGACGCTCACTTACCTTCAGCAGAAGGACCGCCCCCAGTGTCCCGAAGAACAGATCCCCGGCCGTGGCCCCCAGGGAGAAGGCCAGGGTATTTACCACCGCTTTCCGGGCGGTTGCATCCTTAAAAAACCGCAGATAGTTGGCAATTCCCACAAAATTCTCTTTAAAATCCACATTTCCGAAGCCCACATCGCAAAAGCTTAAAACAAGCCCATAGCCCAGCGGGATTACCATGATAAACAAGATCATAAGCACGGCCGGAAGCATAAGCAGCGTGGGCAGCAGATCTCCCTTTTCCAATGACCATTTAAAATTTTTTCCCATATGAATCGCGTCTTCCTTCCTCTGCCTGTTCCTGCTGGTTATTTACTGAAATCTACGTCTTTCATCTGTTCCTGAAGGGCTTCCATCACTGCTTTTGGCTCCGCGTCGGTGGAGGCAATCTCGGACAGGGACACAATCAGGTTCTCTTTTAAGGTCCCCCAGTTCTCCAGCACGGGATCGATCTTGCCGCCCGCCAGCTGTTCCATAACCACCGGAAGATAGGGGGTTTTCTCCAGCACCTCGGCATCCTGGGCCAGGCTGTCGATGGCGCTGACCTGCTGGTCGGCCAGGGTCTGGGCCTTCTCTGTTTTATAGCTGGACAACCAGGCGCAGAGATCAAAGGCTGATTCAGGGCTGGCGGAATTCTCAGCTACCGCCCACACCCAGAAGGTGTTGCTGGCTGCGGCCTTGCCGCTCCTGCCTGCCAAGGGCGCGTATTTCACGGTGTCCACAATCAGGGATTTGTCAGGGTCCGCGTTCTGGTTGGCCAGGCCGCTCATGATAATGCCGATGGGGGCGTCCTTGGTTCTCACTGCCTCCGCAACCTCATCGTGATGCCAGGCCAGACAGCCGTCCACAGAGTATTGTGCCAGGCGGTCATACACATCTGCCGCGTAGACACAGGCCTCGCTGGTCAGGTCCAGATTGCCGTCCTTGTCAAAGTATGCGCCGTCATCAGAATAGAGCAGCTGGGAGAACAGGGTTGTGGATGCTCCCCCCTGTTTAGCGGGGATGGCGATGCCGCTTCCCTTCTCCTTGAAATATCTGGCAACCTCGATCAGCTCCTCGATGTTCTTCGGTACCTCAATGCCTTCCTGTTCAAATACCTCGGAATCGTAGGCCAGGATCATGGTCTGGGCATAGGTTGGGAAACCGTAGGTCTTGCCGCCAAATTGGCAGCCCTCCAGCAGTCCCTCCGCGTAGATGCCCATATCGATTCCGGCGGACTGGATATAGTCGTCCAAGGGAAGGATGTAGCCGTTGTCCACATATTCCTTCATCCACAGGCTGTTTACCCACACCACGTCATAGTTGCCGGAGCCGGAAGCTGCCTGGAAGGAGGACAGCTGCTTCTGCTTCAAGTTACCGTAGTCCACATCATCCACGGTCACCGCAGCGGCAGTGTATCCGCTGCCTATCACCTGTTTCTGCAGATCCGCGTGAGGCCCCGCCCATACGGATACCAGAAGATCCCCAGCGCCCTCTGCAGCCGGGGCCTCCGCCGTGGTACCCCCGCTCTCCCCGGATTTCACCTCAGTGGCTGCGCCTGTATCCGGCGCGGCGTTTCCGCCTCCGCAGGCGGTTAAAATCATGGCTGCTGCTAAAAATGCTGCTGCTAATTTACCTTTTCTCATGTTTATCCTCCTCGTTATGAGCACTTAGCGTCTGTCTTTTAGCCGGTTACGTGCGATACATGTCACTGGCACTTAGCGAGGTCTTTCACGAGCTTAGTGCAGTGACTA
>OKVW01000615.1_pt1 | contig 19707 bp, 20 predicted proteins | sample 1606991 | NCBI WGS metagenome assembly OKVW01 (sample SAMN03281021, study PRJEB24777) | human gut metagenome | isolation source: fecal sample PR177 from 1 month old male Malay infant, vaginal delivered...
AAAAGAGAGCCAGACCCGCATTTTGTGTATAAATTACCGCCATTTGGCCTGACCTGAATCAATTCAGCAGGAAGTGATTGTTATACTATCTGCATATTCGTTGGATCGTATCGATGTGCAGGATCGACTTCCGGCAACAGATTTCATTTTGCATTCCAAAGTTCAGAGGTAGTCATGATTAAGAAAATCGGTGTGTTGACAAGCGGCGGTGATGCGCCGGGCATGAACGCAGCAATCCGTGGTGTGGTGCGCGCAGCACTGACGGAAGGTCTGGAAGTCATGGGTATTTATGATGGCTACCTGGGCCTGTATGAAGACCGCATGGTGCAGCTTGACCGTTACAGCGTGTCCGACATGATTAACCGCGGCGGTACTTTCCTGGGTTCTGCGCGTTTCCCGGAGTTCCGTGACGAAAACGTCCGTGCCGTGGCTATCGAAAACCTGAAAAAACGCGGTATCGACGCGCTGGTTGTTATCGGCGGTGACGGTTCATATATGGGGGCAAAACGCCTGACTGAAATGGGTTTCCCGTGCATCGGTCTGCCTGGCACCATCGATAATGATATCAAGGGTACTGACTACACCATCGGTTACTTCACCGCGTTGGGTACGGTGGTTGAAGCGATTGACCGTCTGCGCGACACCTCCTCTTCTCACCAGCGTATCTCTATCGTTGAAGTGATGGGGCGTTACTGTGGCGACCTGACTCTGGCGGCGGCGATTGCCGGTGGCTGTGAGTTTGTGGTGGTGCCGGAAGTTGAGTTCAGCCGTGATGATTTGGTCGCTGAAATCAAAGCGGGCATCGCGAAGGGTAAGAAACACGCGATCGTGGCGATCACTGAGCACATGTGTGACGTTGATGAGCTGGCGCATTACATCGAGAAAGAGACGGGCCGTGAAACCCGCTCGACCGTACTGGGTCACATTCAGCGCGGCGGTTCTCCGGTGCCTTATGACCGTATTCTGGCGTCCCGTATGGGTTCCTACGCCATTGAACTGTTGCTGGAAGGCCACGGCGGTCGTTGTGTCGGTATTCAGAACGAAAAACTGGTTCACCATGACATCATTGACGCTATCGAAAACATGAAGCGTCCGTTCAAAGGTGACTGGCTGGATTGCGCGAAGAAATTGTACTGATCGCAATTGCCAGATGGCGGCTTGCGTCTTATCCGGCCTACAAGTGCACTATGTAGGCCGGATAAGCGTAGCGCCATCAGGCATAAAGGCGGAGTAATTCCCGCCTTTTTTACTTTCATTTATATTCCCCGTAGTTATAGCCAATCTTTTTTTATTCTTTAATGTTTGGATTCCTTTCTGGCACGCTTTATTCATCACAACACAACATAAGAGAGTTGGACGATGAACAAATGGGGCGTGGGGTTAACCTTGCTGCTGGCATCCGGCAGCGTTCTGGCAAAGGATATTCAGTTACTTAACGTGTCTTACGATCCAACGCGCGAGTTGTACGAGCAGTACAACAAAGCGTTTAGCGCGCACTGGAAGCAAGAAACGGGCGACAACGTGGTAATTCGTCAGTCGCACGGCGGCTCTGGCAAACAGGCGACTTCCGTTATCAACGGGATTGAAGCGGATGTGGTGACGCTGGCGCTGGCCTATGACGTGGATGCCATTGCGGAGCGTGGCCGCATTGATAAAAACTGGATTAAGCGCCTGCCGGATAACTCTGCGCCGTACACGTCCACCATTGTATTCCTGGTGCGTAAAGGCAACCCAAAGCAAATTCATGACTGGAACGATCTGATTAAACCCGGAGTGTCGGTTATCACACCGAACCCGAAAAGTTCTGGCGGTGCTCGCTGGAACTATCTGGCTGCCTGGGGCTATGCGCTGCACCACAATAACAATGACCAGGCGAAAGCGCAGGATTTCGTAAAGTCGCTGTTTAAAAACGTCGAAGTGCTGGATTCGGGCGCGCGCGGTGCGACCAACACCTTTGTGGAACGAGGCATTGGCGACGTACTGATTGCCTGGGAAAATGAAGCGCTGCTGGCGACCAACGAACTGGGCAAAGATAAGTTTGAAATCGTCACCCCGAGTGAATCCATTCTGGCTGAACCGACGGTCTCCGTCGTGGATAAAGTGACCGAGAAGAAAGGCACTCAGGCCGTAGCGGAAGCCTACCTGAAGTATCTCTACTCACCGGAAGGTCAGGAGATAGCAGCGAAAAACTTCTATCGTCCGCGTGATGCTGACGTTGCGAAGAAATACGAAAATGCGTTTCCGAAGCTAAAACTCTTCACCATTGATGAGGTATTCGGTGGCTGGACGAAAGCGCAGAAAGAACATTTCTCCAATGGCGGTACGTTCGACCAGATCAGTAAGCGTTAAGTTGTGATCGAAAGCTGGCCCGGTGATTCGTCGCCGGGCTTTTTTATTTGCCATCATTTTACGTTACTCTTGCAGGCCGTTGAAATCCAGGGAACGCGTGATGAGAAAAACAGGTTATGGACTGCTGGCCGTTGTGGTTATAGCGGCCGTAGCGGGGTTGGGCTACTGGAAGCTGGCGGGCGATCCGGATGCCTTGCGTAAGATTGTGCTTGAGCAATGTGTGCCCAACCAGCGGCAGCATCAAAACCCTGCGCCGTGCGCTGAAGTGAAGCCTGATGCCGGCTATGTGATTTTCAAAGATCGTAACGGCCCTCTGCAATATTTGCTGATGCCAACCTGGCGGATTAATGGCACCGAGAGCCCGCTTCTGCTGGAGCAGTACACGCCGAATTTCTTCTGGCTGGCCTGGCAATCGCGCGATTTCATGAGCAAAAAATATGGACAGGAGATTCCGGACAGCGCTGTTTCTCTGGCTGTCAATTCGCGCAGCGGACGAACGCAAAATCATTTTCACATCCATATTTCCTGTCTTCGTCCTGATGTCAGGGCGCAACTGAATGCCAACCAGAACAAAATTAGCACCCGCTGGTTACCGCTACCTGGCGGATTGCGTGGGCATGAATACCTCGCGCGTCGCGTGACGGAAAACGAGCTGGCGCAGCGAAGCCCATTTATGATGCTGGCTGAAGAGGTACCTGAGGCGCGTGACCATATGGGCAGCTATGCGCTGGCGATGGCGCGTCAAAGCGATGATGCGTTTGTGTTGCTGGCGACGAAGCGTAATCTGCTGTCGCTGAATCTCGCCTCTGCTGAGGAAATTCAGGATCACGATTGTAAAATCCTGACTCAGCCCTGATCCGATACGCCGATGTTCTGTCGGCGTTTTATTGTACAACCTCTCACTTCAGACTGACGATGATGTATCGTTGGTTAAAATATTGTGAATTTGATCAAAAGATATAAAGGTATACCTTTATATCTTTTGGGGTTCCATTACACTCCCTCATACCGCTTGAGCCTGTCTTTTGGGGCCAGGTGTTACTCATAAAAGCTTTTATTTCACGTAGTTACGTCATTCTTTTTTTCGACATTCTTGCGCTATACGGCGCAAAAGGAATACCGATATGAAATTGTCTATCGTGGAAAAAATAGGTTTCGGCGCCGGGGATATGGCGATAAACGTAGTGATTATTGCCATGCAGCTCCTGCTGGCATATTTCTACACGGATATTTACGGTTTACGCGCAGCCGATGTGGGTGTGCTGCTGGTTGTGGTACGGATGATCGATGCCATTATCGACCCGGCAATGGGGATGCTGACTGATAAAGTGTCGACCCGCTGGGGACGCTATCGTCCGTGGTTGTTATGGTTTGCCATTCCGTTTGGCTTTGCTGTCTATCTGATGTTTATCACGCCGGATATGGCTTATACGGCGAAGCTGGCTTGGGCCTATTTCACCTATATTCTGATGACGCTGGTCTATACGGCGATCACCATTCCCTATATCTCTCTGATTGGCGTTATCACTGACGATCCCGGCGAACGTTTGAGCGCTAACGGGTATCGTTTTGTGATGACCAAAATCGCGGCGTTTCTGGTAACGATTGTGGTACCCATGCTGGCGGTCTGGCTGGGACAGGGCAATAAAGCGCTCGGCTATCAGCTCTCCATGGGGTTAATGGGGGCCATGGGCGCGGTGCTGTTTATTTTCTGCTTTATGACCACCCGCGAACGCAGCGAGCCTGAACTCCCTTCACTGACCGTGAAACAGCAGTTTGCGAATTTACTGCGTAACGACCAGTGGTTGATTCTGGGCGTGGTCATTATGTTGTTGATGTGCGGCTATGTGATCCGCGGTTCAGTGGCTGCCTACTACGCCAAATATTACCTGAATGGCGGTGACAGCCTGATTTCGCCTTTCCTGACGGTGGGCGTTGTCGCGTCGATTCTGGCGATGATTGCAACCACATGGGTGACGAAGTTCTGGGACAAAATAAAAATGTTCCGCTACACCCAACTGATCACCTTCGCATTGAGCATTGCGATGTATCTCTGCGTCGGGCAACAGAATCTTATTCTCGCTTTTGTCTTTTACTTCCTCATCAACTTCTTCTGTGACATGCAAATGCCGGTGTTCTGGTCTTCTATCGCTGAAGCGGTTGACTACGGCGAGAAGAAAACCGGTCTGCGCGTCTCCGGTCTGGCTTTCGGCGGCATTCTGTTTTTCCAGAAATTCGGGATGGGGATTGCAGGCGGCGTGCTGGGATTCCTGTTAAGCCACTTCGGCTACCAGGCGGATGTTGAACAGAGCGCAAGTTCACTGACCGGTATTGCGCTGATGATGACGCTCATCCCCGCCGTCTTCCATCTGGTGATTGGTGTGGTGATGAAAAAATACCTCATCAACAACGACTATTACCGCGATATCCAGAATGAGCTGGCACAGCGCCAGGCCTGAGGAGGAGCACATGAATCATCTCAATAAAGTCTGGGTGATTGGCGATGCTTCCGTGGATCTGGTGCCGGAAAGAGCGGATTCCTATCTGAAATGCCCTGGCGGCGCGTCAGCGAACGTGGCCGTGTGCGTCGCACGGCTGGGAGGTAACTGCGGATTTATTGGTTGTCTTGGCGAGGATGATGCCGGGCGTTTCCTTCGCCAGACCCTTGCGCAAAACGGTGTTGACGTGGGTTCCTTGCGCCTCGACCCGCAACAAACCAGCGCGGTGTTAATTGTCAATCTGACGCCAGAAGGTGAGCGCAGTTTTACCTATCTTGTGCATCCCGGTGCGGACACGTTTGTCTCGGTGCAGGATTTACCCACTTTCAGCGCCAGTGAGTGGTTTTATTTCAGCTCTATTGGCCTGACTGACAGCCCGGCACGTGAGGCGTGTCTGGAAGGTGCCAGGCGTATGAAGGCCGCAGGGGGGCACGTGATGTTTGATGTCAATCTGCGCGTCAGCATGTGGCGGGATGTACGCGAGATAGCCCCCTTGTTGGCCGAATCTATTGCTCTGGCCTCGGTCTGCAAAGTGTCAGCAGACGAGTTGTGCTGGCTGGGAAAGGTCAGTCACTGGCGGGATGCGCGCTATCTGATGCGTGAGCTTGGCTGTGAAACCACGGTGATTTCTCTGGGTGAAGAGGGCGCGCTGTTGGTGTCGCCAGAGGGCGAGTTTGCTTTCCCGGCAGCGAAAATTTCCGTCGTGGACACTACCGGCGCTGGCGATGCTTTTGTCGGTGGCCTGCTTTATACCCTCTCACACACCGCGAACTGGGACATGCGCTTGCTGATGGAAGCGATTGGCACCGCTAACGCCTGTGGGGCAATGGCGGTCACGGCAAAGGGGGCGATGACCGCGCTGCCTTATCCTGAACAACTCGCCGCCTTTCGTGCCGCTCATCCGCTGGAAAAATAATGCAAAACTGTTAAGGAGTCATTTATGCACGTTGAAACGAATAAAATACTGGGCTGCCTGATTGGTGCCGCTGCGGCGGATGCAATGGGCGCGGCGACCGAAGTACGTACTCAGCAACAAATTCGCGAATACTTCGGTGGCTGGGTGACCGGTTTTGAGAAACCGCCTGCCGATACCTTCGGACGCTGTAACGAGGCCGGGATGTGTACCGATGACTTTATTCAGGCGAAGTACATCATGGATGCCCTGCTACAGCACGATCGCCAGGTAAGCGATGACGCGATGCGTGAAGCTTTCCAGCGCTGGTTAGCCTATCCGTATTATGCCAATTTTACCGGACCAACCACCCGGGCCGCGATGAAAGCCATCTTTAACGATAACCGCGCCTCGCTTCAGGGGGAGCTGGAAGGCGAAAAACAGTCGGTGCAAATCATTAATAAAGGCAACGCGGAAGCCACGAACGGCGCGGCGATGAAGATTTGGCCCGCTGCCGTATTGCATCCTGGCGATATAGAAAAAGCGATTCAGACTGCGCTGGATATCTGCCGCTTTACCCATAACAACGTGCTGGCGATGTCTGGCGCAGCGGCGATGGCGGCGGCGACCAGTGAAGCGTTGGGGGCTGTCGCCACGGCGGACAGTATTATTGCCGCCGGAATTTACGGTGCCGATCGGGGTTACGCGCTGGCGGCAGAGCAGGGCGCAATGAGGGTTGCCGGGCCGTCTGTCGCGCGTCGTATCGAACTGGCGGTGGCGATCGGCAAACGGCACGCCCACTGGGAGACGGCAATTGTCGAACTCGCTGATATTATTGGCTCCGGCCTGCATGTCAGCGAAGCGGTTCCGGCGGCGTTTGGCCTGTTCGCGTGTTGTCCGAATTCCGCCGTTGATGCTATTATTTCCGCCGTTAATATCGGCAATGATACCGATACCGTCGCCACCATGGTTGGGGCACTTTCCGGCGCCTGGCACGGTGCTGACGCTTTTCCTGCCGACTACTTAACTACCGTTAATCGTATGAATCATTTCGATTTGGCAGAACTCGCCAGACAGATTAAAGGGTAGCGGCTGCCCTTCGGGGGCGGCGCGACCGTCCCCGTCTGGCAGACTTTCGAGGTAAATGGCTTGCAGGTTGATAAGACGAGTTTTACTCCACTGTATAAGCAGTTGTTTTATATCATTTGCCAGCAGATCCAGAACGGCACTTTGCCGCTGGGTAGCCAGTTGCCTACGCAAAAGGCGATCGCGCAAACCTATAATGTATCGCTGATTGTCGTGAAGCAGGCGTGGAGTGAATTGATCAACGCCGGTGTGATTACCTCACAGCGCGGGAGTGGTTCCGTAGTCTGTGCAGTACCAGAAGGCGTCAGCTATGGGCATACCTTTCGCGGTATCACCAGCGATCTGCGCGATGCCAGCGTAGCGGTGGAAAACCGCATTCTTGATATTGCCACGCGACGCGCGCGTGACGCGCAGGAAGACGGTTTAAGCCTGCCGGCCCATCATCATTATCTCTACATCTCCCGGGTGCGATACCTGAATAATCGCCCGTTTAACCACGAGAAAATTTATCTCGATCTCTCTTTTTTTCCGGGATTAACTTTGACGGCGGAAGAACTGGCTCACACCTCGCTTTACCACTTGTTGAATGTGAAAAGCGATTCGGCGATCGAGAAAGTGGATGCGATTCTGCCGGGGCCGGATCTCTGCGAAAAGTTGCAAATTGCTGAGAACAAACCGCTTCTTTCCGTCGCGCGCCAGACATTTATGGCGGGAGAAACGCAACCTTTTGAGTACTGCCGCTACTATGTGCTGTCTGACTATTTTGGTGAAATCCATTATCACTAACCCTCTGCTTTTTTAGGGGGAGCCGCGCGTTTACAGAAGGGGAATGCCCCCGTATTCTTGTTGAAAAAAAACAGGAGACAGGCATGTCGCTCTGGCTTACACACCCGCTGTTCCTTCCCTCACTGGTGGTTGGCATCACCATCCTGCTCTGGGCAACCTCGCTGTTGCCGGAGTTCATTACTGCGCTGCTATTTTTCACCGTGGCGATGGTGGCGAAAATCGCCCCTGCGGACGTGATTTTCGGTGGTTTTGCCTCGTCGGCGTTCTGGCTGGTGTTCAGCGGCTTTGTGCTGGGTGTGGCAATCCGCAAAACCGGACTGGCGGACAGGGCGGCAAGGGCATTGTCTTCACGGCTCACGGACTCCTGGCCGCTGATGGTCTCAAGCGTGGTGTTATTAAGCTATGCCCTGGCGTTTGTGATGCCGTCCAATATGGGACGCATCGCGCTGCTGATGCCCATTGTGGCGGCAATGGCGAAACGCGCCGGCGTGCTGGAGGGAACACGCGCGTGGTACGGTCTGGCGCTTGCGGTGGGATTTGGCACTTTCCAGCTCTCGGCCACCATTTTGCCTGCCAACGTGCCGAACCTGGTAATGAGTGGCACGGCGGAAGGTTCTTACGGAATCCACCTGAATTATCTGCCCTACCTGTTGTTGAATACGCCGGTATTAGGCTGGCTGAAAGGCGCGCTGTTGATTGTGCTCATCTGTTGGCTGTTTCCCGGAAAACCCCATGCGCCGCGAGAGTTAGCGCCGTCTGAACCGATGAGCCGTGATGAAAAACGGCTGGCCTGGATGCTGGCGGTGGTGTTGGTGATGTGGGTGAGTGAAAGCTGGCACGGCATTGGTCCGGCCTGGACCGGACTGGCGGCGGTGGTCATTACTCTGCTGCCGCGCGTTGGCTTTATCAATGGCGAGGAGTTTTCCACGGGCGTTAACATTCGTACCTGTATTTACGTTGCCGGAATTCTTGGACTGGCGCTCACCGTGACGCAAACCGGAATCGGTGACGCCGTCGGTGAGGCACTGCTAAACGTGATGCCGCTTGACCCGGACCGGCCGTTCACCAGCTTTCTCGCGCTGACGGGCATTACGACCGCACTTAACTTCATCATGACCGCTAACGGCGTGCCGGCGCTGTATACCACGCTGGCGCAGAGCTTTTCCGACGCGACCCACTTTCCGCTATTGTCGGTGATTATGATTCAGGTATTGGGTTACTCGACCCCACTGCTGCCGTATCAGGCGTCGCCCATTGTGGTGGCGATGGCGCTCGGGAAAGTCCCGGCCCGGGCCGGGATGTTGCTGTGTCTGGTGCTGGCGGTAGCGACATGGCTGTTACTGCTTCCGCTGAACTATGCGTGGTTTAATCTATTAGGAAAATTGTAGGATAATTAACCAAATATTTTGCTTTTGTGAGAGGGTGATGAGATTTACCTGAACGAATGACGGTTAATAGCGAAGTGCATAAAGATGCACAGAAAACTCAAGGATTGATCCATGGACAGATTAACCCCCATTCGTTTTTGGCCAGCCATTATCTCGATCGCTATCACGCTGACCATCTGGTTCGTTATCCCTTGTCCTGCGGATGTGACCCCGCAGGCGTGGCATCTGTTGGCGCTGTTTATCGGCACGATCGCCGCTATTATCGGTAAAGCGATGCCAATTGGGGCCATCGCGATTGTGGCGATTATGCTGGTGGCGATGACCGGCGTGACCAACCCCGGTAAGCCTTCTGCTGCCCTGAACGATGCGCTAAGCGGTTTCTCTAATCAGTTGATCTGGCTCATCGGTTTATCGATTATGCTGTCGCAAAGCCTGCTAAAAACAGGACTCGGCTCGCGCATAGGTTACGGATTTATTGCCCTGTTTGGTAAGAGAACTTTAGGTATCGCGTGGGCGTTAACCCTCGCAGAAACGCTGATTGCCCCTGTTACCCCAAGCAATACGGCACGGGGAGGCGGAATTATCCACCCGGTCATGCGGGCCATTTCCGACAGTCTGGGTTCCAAACCTGGCGATCCTGAAAACGGGTCAACGGGCCGCTATCTGGCGCTGGTCAATTACAACATTAACCCAATCAGTTCGGCGATGTTTATCACCGCAACGGCCCCAAACCCGCTAATTGTCAGCTTTTTAACCAAGGGGACCGATGGCGTACTGAATATGACCTGGGGAATGTGGGCGATTGCCGCACTTCTTCCCGCAGTGGTTTCGCTGGTGGTGATGCCCATTGTCATCTGGTGGCTTTACCCACCGGCGATCACTCGGACACCTGATGCCCCGCAATTTGCCCGGCAGAAGCTGGATCTGCTGGGTCCCCTGTCGCTGGCTGAGAAGATCACGCTGGGGGTATTTATTTTGCTGCTTTGTCTGTGGGCGGGCGTTCCGGCGATGATCATGGGTAGTGGCTGGACCGTTAACCCCACCAGTGCCGCGCTGATCGGATTATCCATTCTGTTACTGACGGGCGTTCTGAGCTGGGAGGATATTCTGAAGTGCCGCGGCGCGTGGGATACCATCGTCTGGTTTGCCGCGCTGGTGATGATGGCGGATTTCCTCAGTAAGCTGGGGCTGGTTGGCTGGCTCGCGACCAGCGTTGGCACAGCAATCGACCATCTTGGTGTCCACTGGAGCGTGGCGACGCTGCTGCTGATCCTGCTTTACGTCTATTCACACTACTTTTTCGCCAGCACCACGGCGCATATCACGGCCATGTTCTCTGCCTTTTTCATCGCGGGTCTGGGACTTGGCGCACCGCCTGCGCTGCTGGGGCTGATGCTTGGCTTCTCCTCCTCGCTGATGATGTCGCTTACCCATTATGGTACGGGTACTGCGCCGATTATTTTCGGCTCGGGCTACGCGACGCTGGCAGAATGGTGGAAAACGGGGCTGGTGATGAGTGTGGTAAACCTGACTATCTGGGGCGTAACCGGGGCCTTCTGGTGGCACTGGCTGGGATACTGGTAATGTGGAGATAAGCCGGGGAAAGTTCCCCCGGCTGTGCAACTTAGGCCTGTTTTGCGGCTTCAGCAGCTTTTACAATCACAGCGAAAGCGTCGGCTTTCAGAGAAGCACCGCCAACCAGCGCGCCATCAATGTCCGGCTGAGCAAACAGTTCTGCTGCGTTGGATGCGTTTACGGAACCGCCGTACTGGATGATTACCTGCTCAGCAATTTTCGCGTCAGCTTTGGCAATGTGGTCACGAATGAATTTGTGAACCGCCTGTGCCTGCGCCGGGGTTGCAGATTTGCCAGTACCGATCGCCCAGACAGGTTCGTAAGCGATAACTACGCCTTCGAATGCCGCTGCGCCCTGAGTTTTCAGCACTGCGTCGATCTGGCGAGCGCACACTTCTTCCGTTTTGCCCGCTTCGTTTTCGGCTTCGGTTTCACCGATGCACAGAACTGGCGTCAGACCCTGCTCTTTCAGCACGGCGAATTTTTTCGCGATCAGTTCGTCAGACTCTTTGTGGTAAGTACGACGCTCAGAGTGGCCGATAATGATGTACTGCGCGCCGATGTCTTTCAGCATTTCTGCGCTTGTTTCACCGGTGAATGCGCCAGACAGGTTCAGGTCAACGTTTTGTGCGCCCAGGATGATATGGCTACCGGCCGCAGCGTGTTTCGCCAGGTCGATATACATTTCTGGCGGCGCAATGGCTACCGCACAGCCAGCAACGCCAGCCAGCTCTTTACGCAGGTTAGCAACCAGTTCGTTTACCATGTGGCGGCTGCCGTTCAGTTTCCAGTTACCCATCACTAAAGGATGTCGCATTTCTATTCTCCACGCTTTATCAGCGAATTAAGGAAGATGGCCGCCCTTCAGGGCAGCATGGTCTGTGAAACAGTATAGAGATCACTCCCCGGAAAGGCTTTGCTTTTTATCATCTCCCCGTCATTCTCCGCGTTGCAGGTGCGTTGGCTGTACTCTCTCACCCCAGTCACTTACTGATGTAAGCTCCTGGGGATTCGTTGCGTCGCCGCCTTCCTGAAACGTGGATAATTTAGGGGGAATTGGACCCGTCCAGGTTTTCCGATAACGCAAGCTTAATCGGTTCAACTGCGAAGGTCAGCCCTTTTTCGCCGTTATCTGCGACAATATAGCGAATGGCGCCTTCGGTCTCCGCGTAATAACGTTTATTTTTCCCTGCGGTAAGCAACATTTGCAGCTTTTTCTGGCTCTGCTCTTTGGTCAGTAAGGGCGCAACCGTGCGGATCACTGCCGCCATGTACTCCAGTGCTTTCGCTTTCGCTGCTTTTTGTTCCGGTCCCTGTATCGGCAGCCACGTCACCTGCATACTTTTAATCTTCAATGTCCCGCGTTCGAGGGCGGTAGACGCATAGAGATTTTCATTAATTTTACTGGCCGCACGGGTGAGATTAGCCTGGTCCCGGCTGCTGTCGATGGCGCGGAATTCATTTAAGGTAAGCTTCGGATTTTGTGTATTAAAGTTTTCGCGAAACTGGCTGATGGAGAGATCAAACGTGGGCGCACCGGCGAGTAAATACGGTGCGGTCGCCGCCAGCGGTTCGGCGGACCGCGCGGCGAGGCTGGCGGTCATTGCCGAAAACAATAATAAAAACAGTGTACATCCTGGCTTCATCAATCTTACCTTTCGTGATAACTGTACTCGATTAAAACGATAACCGCCTGGCTTGTCAAAAGGGTAAACTGTCGGGAATGGTAAATTTAAAGGAACCGACATGACCCTACAGCAGTGGTTATTCTCATTTAAAGGGCGCATTGGACGTCGTGATTTCTGGATCTGGATTGGGCTGTGGATTGTCGGCATGGCGGTGCTGTTTTTTCTGGCGGGTCGCGATCTCCTCGCGATCCAGACGGCGGCATTCTGCCTGGTTTGCCTGCTGTGGCCTACGGCGGCGGTCACGGTGAAACGTCTGCACGATCGCGGTCGCTCCGGGCTGTGGGCCTTGCTGATGATTCTCGCGTGGATGTTGTTAGCCGGTAACTGGGCGATTCTGCCGGGAATGTGGCAATGGGCGGTTGGGCGCTTTGTGCCGACGCTTATTCTCATCATGATGATTATCGATCTGGGTGCGTTTGTCGGCACCCAGGGCGAGAATAAATACGGTAAAGATACGCAGGACGTGAAGTTTAAAGCCGATCACCAGGCGTGAAGCAAACCGTACGCCGGAATGGCCCCACGGATATCCTCCGGCAAAGCATTACCAGTAATGCTCGGCGGTCATGTGACCCGGTCGACGGCGCAGGTGTTTGGTCATTTGCCGGGTTTCTTTCAGAAGCTGCTGTGTGTCGCGTACCATCTGCGGATTGCCGCACAGCATGACATGGCTGCTCTCCTTATCCATTGATAAACCGACCGCTTTTTCCAGTTCGCCACTCTCAATCAGCGCCGGAATGCGTCCGGACAGCGAATCAGCGGTCGTTTCACGACTTACCACCGTCTGAATGCGGAGCTTGCCTGCGTAACGTTTTTGCAGCGTCTGCATCAACGGCAGATAGCTTAAATCGGCGGCATAGCGTGCGGCATGGACCAGCACCAGATTTTGGAAGCGATCCAGATCGTTACCCAATTGCAGAATCGATAAATAAGGGCCGATGGCCGTTCCGGTTGCCAGCATCCACAGCGTGTCGCAGTCCGGCACTTCATCCAGCACAAAGAAACCGGCGGCTTCACTCACCACCTGGACTTCATCGCCCGGCTTGAGTGCCGCCAGACACGGACTCAGTTTGCCATCGGGCACGGTGACCAGATAAAACTCAAGATCGGGATTATTGGGGGCATTCACATACGAGTAAGCACGCTGGACGCGTTCGCCGTCAATCTCAAGACCGAGCTTGGTAAACTGACCTGCGGTGAAAGGTTGAACGGGGGCGTGAACGGTCAGACTAAACAAGGCATCGGTCCAGTTCTCTACCTTCGTGACTTTGCCTGTTACCCAATCTGCCATGGTTTTCTCCTGTACGGTTCTCGTCCCCTTATCTTCGTTTGTTGCAAGAAAGATTTCCAGCCCGGCGGGGCTGGAAGGCTCGAACGAACAAATCAATTACAGGATGTGCGCCTGCACGTCCGGGTCTTTACGGTCGAGATAGTGGATCGACTGAATACGGCGGATGGTGCGCGATTTACCGCGGATCAGCAGCGTTTCCGTGGTGGCGATGTTGCCCTTACGGCTAATGCCTTCCAGCAGATCGCCTTTGGTAATGCCCGTCGCGGAGAAGATGACGTTGTCGCTGCGCGCCATTTCATCCAGGCGCAGGGCTTTGCCAGCCTCTATGCCCATGGCCTGGCAGCGTGCCAGTTCCTGTTCGCCAATACGACGGTTCTCTTCACTGTCGCCTTTGACATGGTGGCGCGCCAGCAGACGGCCCTGCATGTCGCCGTCCAGCGCGCGGATCACCGCCGCAGACACCACACCTTCCGGCGCGCCGCCAATGCCGTACAGTACATCCACTTCGCTGTCTGGCATACAGGTCAGAATGGAGGCAGCGACATCGCCATCGGGGATCGCGAACACGCGCACGCCCAGCTTCGCCATTTCTGCGATCACCTCATCGTGACGTGGTTTCGCCAGAATGGTCACCGTCAGTTCACTGAGCGGTTTACCCAACGCGTTAGCGATATTGCGCAGATTATCTTCCAGCGACAGGTTGAGATCGATGCTGCCTTTGGCACCCGGACCGACAATCAGCTTTTCCATGTACATATCCGGCGCATTGAGGAAGCAGCCTTTATCACCGACAGCCAGTACCGCCAGCGCGTTGGCCTGGCCCATCGCGGTCATGCGGGTGCCTTCAATCGGATCAACCGCAATGTCCACCGCGTCGCCGCGACCGGTTCCGACTTTCTCACCGATGTAGAGCATTGGCGCTTCATCGATTTCACCTTCGCCGATCACGATGGTGCCGTCGATATTGACCTGATTGAGCATGATGCGCATAGCGTTAACCGCCGCGCCGTCAGCGGTATTTTTATCGCCGCGTCCTAACCATTTGTAGCCAGCCAGCGCCGCCGCTTCGGTGACGCGGGAAAATTCGATGGCAAGTTCTCGTCTCATAGCAAACTCGTAGCAGAAAGGAATTGGCGCGAAGTGTAGCACAGGGGAGGGGATGAGATTATTGATGTGTATGCGGGGTTACCCCCGCATCAATGTGACACAACCTGTAGGCCGGATAAGACGAAGCCGTCATCCGGCATTAACAACGCATTCATGCCTGATGGCGCTGCGCTTATCAGACCTACGTGGGAGTTTCAGGAACTGACGACATTGTAGGCCGGATAAGGCGAAGCCGTCATCCGGCAGGCAACATTACTCGTCGTGATCTTCCCATGCCAGTGCACGTTTAACCGCTTTTTTCCAGCCGCTATAACGGTAGTTACGTTCGGTGGTTTCGATGCCTGGGCGGAATTCACGTTCGATAACCGCTTTTTCCTGTAACTCATCGAGGTTCTGCCAGAAGCCAACCGCCAGACCCGCCAGGTACGCCGCACCCAGCGCCGTGACTTCTCGCACTTCCGGACGCTCAACGCGTGTACCGAGAATGTCAGACTGGAATTGCATCAGGAAGTTGTTGGCGACAGCGCCGCCGTCCACGCGCAGGGCGTGCAGGCGAATACCGGAGTCTGCCTGCATTGCTTCCAGCACGTCGCGGGTCTGGTAGGCAATGGATTCCAGCGTTGCGCGGATGATGTGGTTGGAGTTCACGCCACGGGTCAGGCCGAAGATCGCACCGCGTGCATATGGGTCCCAGTACGGCGCGCCCAGACCGGTAAAGGCGGGCACAACATACACACCGTTGGTGTCTTTCACTTTGGTCGCGAAATATTCGGAATCGAATGCGTCGCTGATGAGTTTCATTTCATCACGCAGCCATTGAATGGATGCGCCCGCCATGAACACGGCGCCTTCCAGCGCGTAGTTCACTTCCCCGGTCGGACCGCAGGCGATAGTCGTCAGCAGCCCATTTTCTGACTTCACTGCTTTCTCACCGGTGTTCATCAGCATAAAGCAGCCGGTGCCGTAGGTGTTTTTCGCCATCCCTTCCTTCACGCACAGTTGACCAAACAGCGCTGCCTGCTGGTCTCCAGCGATACCGGAGATAGGAATACGCGTACCGCCTTTACCACCAATGTTGGTCTGGCCGTAGACTTCGGAAGAACGACGCACTTCCGGCAGCATTGCGCGCGGGATATCCAGCGCATCCAGCATTTTGTCGTCCCAGTCCAGCGTGTGGATGTTGAACAGCATGGTACGTGAGGCGTTTGTGTAATCCGTTACGTGTACGCGTCCCTGCGTCATTTTCCAGATAAGCCAGGTGTCAACGGTCCCGAACAGCAGTTCGCCGCGACGAGCGCGTTCACGAGAGCCTTCGACGTGGTCAAGGATCCACTTCACCTTGGTGCCGGAGAAATACGGGTCAATCACCAGACCGGTGTTATTGCGGATGTACTCTTCCATGCCATCGCGCTTCAGTTGTTCACAGATATCCGCAGTACGACGGCACTGCCAGACAATCGCGTTATAAATCGGTTTACCGGTTTCGCGTTCCCAGACGATGGTGGTTTCACGCTGGTTCGTAATCCCGATTGCTGCAATCTGATCGGAACTGATGTCCGCTTTAGCCAGAACTTCCACCAGCGTAGAGCTCTGTGTCGCCCAGATTTCCATCGGGTCGTGTTCTACCCAGCCTGCTTTCGGGTAGATTTGCTCAAATTCGCGTTGTGAAACGCTCACGATATTCGCATCGTGATCCATCACAACAGCGCGAGAGCTGGTGGTGCCCTGGTCAAGCGCAACGATATACTTTTTCTCAGTCATAATTTTTGTCCCGTAGTCACATTACAGCGAAGCGTTTTGTTGTGAAGTGGTCGTGGTTTCCTTCTCTTCCACGGCACAGACATCGCACGGCAAATGGCGGCCGATCAGTTTGCGATAGGCGAACGCGCCCAAAATAGCGCCAACGATGGGGCCAAACAGCGGCACCAGGAAGTAAGGAATATCTTTGCCACCAGTGAAAGCAACGTTACCCCAGCCAGCAAGCCAGGCGAACGCTTTCGGGCCGATATCACGCGCCGGGTTCATCGCAAATCCGGTCAACGGCCCCATGGATGCGCCGATAACGGCAATCAGTAAGCCAATCAGCAGAGGCGCCAGCGGACCACGTGGTACACCGTTACCATCGTCAGTCAGCGCCAGAATAAGCCCCATCAGAATAGCGGTAATCACCATTTCAACCGCGAAAGCCTGCACAAAATTAATGTGCGGGTTTGGATACGTTGAGAAAGTGCCAGCCAGATCAACACTTTCGATGCTGCCACGTACAATGTGGTGCGTTTGTTCAAAGTCGGCGAAAAGATTGTAATAAAGCCCGTAAACTAACGCCGCTGCACAAAATGCACCGGCAAATTGAGAAAGGATAAAAGGAACAACTTTGCGTTTGTCAAAACAGGCAAACAGCCATAATGCGATCGTAACCGCCGGATTAAGATGTGCGCCAGACACACCTGCGGTCAGGTAGATAGCCATCGCTACCCCCAGCCCCCAGATGACGCTGATTTCCCACTGACCAAAAGACGCACCCGCGACTTTAAGCGCAGCGACACACCCTACACCGAAGAAAATCAACAACCCGGTACCGAGGAATTCTGCAATGCACTGGCCTTTTAAGGTTGATGTTTGACTCATAATCGGATCCTGAAGAGTTTAATGTTTATTGTAAGCGAGGAGGTCACTGACGTCCGCGATGCCCTGTCGGCATACTGTTAATTTATCGTTAACGCTCAAAAACGAGAAATATCGAAATTAAAATGTGTGTGCCACGTCAATAAAATGAGCGTTATCGCGCTATCTGGCGCGTTTTGTTATACATAAAGCCTATGAGCTGAATCAATTCATTAACCAATTTATTAACACTTACGAGTTAGACGAACATTGTCTGTCAGAGTTGACTGAAAAGAGTTGTTCACCGCAATCTACGCGGGATGGCGCTGGACAGGGACGACGGGGCTTCATACAATCGGCACTATATTTTGTGCGCGTACACATGTAGCGTCGCCTTGCCATTCAGGAGAGTATGACCATGTCTTTAGAAGTATTTGAGAAACTGGAAGCGAAAGTACAGCAGGCGATTGATACCATCACCCTGTTGCAGATGGAAATTGAAGAGCTGAAAGAGAAGAACAATAGTCTGGCGCAGGAAGTACAGTCTGCACAGCATGGCCGTGAAGAGCTCGAGCGCGAAAATCAGTCTTTGAGAGAACAGCAGAACGGCTGGCAGGATCGTCTGCAGGCGTTGCTCGGCCGTATGGAAGAAGTCTAATCCTCGTAATCGCTCATGCTGTTCTTTCCGTAGAGTAGGCCGGATAAGGCGCTTGCGCCGCCATCCGGCAATCAGCGGGAATCAATAAAAAAGGCACCTTTTGGTGCCTTTTTTATTTCAGTGAGAATAGAATCGCTTTTTATTGCGACTCACAAGGAATGCGATATGAGCAAAAGAAACGATATCATTGATGGTTCAGATAGATTTATTACTCGTGATATTACGCATGGATTAGTATACACAGAGAATCTGGGATGGATTGACTTAGGGCATGCGAATCCGAGCGGTGCTGAACACTTATGGTCACAAATGACGACATCTCATAGTAGTAATGATAGATATTTTGAGGTTAATTATTTTCAAAGTATGTCAACAAATATTGCTGGTATGAGAACTACAACAGGAATTTACAAGAAATTTCATGTGCGAAGAGGTTTAAGTGAGCCATTATTAAAAAGTGTAGCTTTATCTATTTTTTTGAGTACATCCGTACAATTTGAGACACTACAAAATCTCTGGCCATATATAATCATTACAGATAGCGGCTATAGTGTCGAAGATCTCGTTTCAGACCTTTTTGGCTTTTACCAAGCTGTCGACTATGCAGATTATACCCCTTTTCTTCATATATGTTCCAAAGAAAAGGCTTACCGTATTTGGGACTATTATGGTCCAGTAGGACAGTTTAAAAACAAAAACATTCTTCCTTTACTTTTTCCAGATCCCCTCGATAAAAGTATAAAACATCAACCCTATTTCGGACATCTACCTGCGTTCATGTGCACGGTAAACCCTATAGCAGATCCAAATATTGTTCGTGAGGTATTCATATGAATAGGCTCATTATCATCATTTTAATTATTATATTTGCGTTGCTTTATTGCCTTTTTACTCTTATGCCATTTATCAATGAAGAATACATGCAAAGTGATTTTATTGAATATTATATTTTAACTCCGAAACCATTAAAATCAGCTCCCAGGGTAACAGCGAACTGGTATTTTATAAGCCAAACTGATGAGGGTAGTGGTCAAAAAATAAATTCTCTTATATTCACAGGGATAAAGACACAGAATCTTCAGAAGTTGCGTGAAGAACTAGATTCATATATTGAAAACTATCCAGATAATCATGTAATTATGTCTGTTTCAGAGGAAGTCGATAATGGAAACGTTCGTCTTCGCCTTAACTATTACGATAGCTTTGATGACAGATAAAAGAAAGGCCATCTTTCACAGACGGCCTTTTTTGATCACTCGATGTCGAGCGGGTCTTCGGAGAGGATGATTCCGGTGTTGTCGGCGTACAAATGGTCGCCGGAGAAGAACGTCACACCGCCAAAATTGACGCGGACATCGCTTTCCCCAATCCCTTCACCTGCGGCACCGACCGGAATCGCGGCAATTGCCTGAATGCCGATATCCAGTTCTTCCAGATCGTCGACCTGACGCACCGCGCCATAGATGACCAGACCTTCCCACTCATTCTGTACCGCCAGACGCGCCAGTTCGGCGTCGACCAGCGCACGACGGACAGAACCGCCACCGTCGACCAGCAGAATGCGACCACGGCCATTTTGTTCGAGCAGATCATAGAGCAACCCGTTGTCCTCGAAACATTTCACCGTGACGATTTGTCCGCCAAACGACGACCGTCCTCCAAAGTTAGAGAACAGCGGTTCAACGACGTTGACATCTTCCTGATAGATGTCACAAAGCTCGGAAGTATCGTATTTCATAGGCTTAACGTTCAGTTGCTGCGAGAATTTTTAGTATATCGCGCTATGTG
>OKVW01000616.1_pt1 | contig 19705 bp, 15 predicted proteins | sample 1606991 | NCBI WGS metagenome assembly OKVW01 (sample SAMN03281021, study PRJEB24777) | human gut metagenome | isolation source: fecal sample PR177 from 1 month old male Malay infant, vaginal delivered...
ATTCTGGAACAAGATAGAGATACCCGCCAACACTTTTCCATATTCTTCTACACCTTTAGTGCAAAAAACAAAAAAGTTAGACGAATCTCCATATTTTTTGTGTCCGAGTTCTATCGCTCGATTAAAAGACTTCTCTACTTCAACTATTTTACAATCTTGTACAGAACTTTGCCATCCTGAGGAAATGCCACGCATTAAAATTGCTTCTTCATTATTTGGATCAATATTCAGTACCTCTGTATATAAATCATAGGCCTTCTCAAAATTTAATCCATCAAATGTATCATTCGCATTTTTTAAAATATTGATCACTTCTTGAGTTCTATCAATTACTTTTTCATTTTCCATTAGTTTTCTAGTTTCTTCTAATGTATATTTGCAACCACAATATTGGCAAACGAAAACGCTATCTTCCTTAGTGAAGTCCGTGCTACCACATAATTCGCATACAATTTTTTGCATTATAATATATCCCCCTTTTGGAATCAACCCTTTACTATTATAGCATATTCATAATTGTATCGCACCTACTTTCTCCATCATGTAATTAAGACATTCGACACAATTTGCAAAAATGGAAATATTGAAAAAACTATTAAATATGCAAAAACGACATAAACTGGTACTAAGGAACAACGCAAAAAAAGCATGCAAGTAACCGTCAGTTACCTACATGCCAATCCTATTCAACCCCTTACTTCTTCTTAAAAGTAATCCCCCCGCCAATCCCCGTCTCGCTGTAATTTTCCAGCTCAATGGAGCCGTGCATCTGGGTCAGCTGGGGATTGTCCCTTAATATATCGCTGAGAACCGATATTTTGCTGTCCACATCCGTATCATTTCCCAGGGATACTTCCAGATCGCCCAGGTAAAGGGTGGCTTTATTGCGGGAGTTATATTCGATACGGTCCACCTGCAGCTGCTTAAGGGACAGCTGCTGGGTCAGGTTCATGATATCCTGGAACACGCTCTGGTCCTTAACCGGCAGGGGGCGGTGCAGAATCAGCTGGCCGAACTCCAGGCCTGTGATCCATGGAACCCCCTCCAGTTTGTTCCCAGAGCTTTCCACTATGATCCCATCCTTATCGAAATACATGTAACTGCTCATATCAGATACATAGCCCACGATATTTTTCTCATACACAATAATCTCTATATTGGTGGGGCTGTGGAATACCATCTCATAGTCCTCCACAAAGGGAATCTGCTTGTGGGGCCTGAAACGGTCGCTGATATAGCAGTAAGCGGAATTCCGGTCCCATTTCCCGGGAAACAGAATCTCTTCCAGCTGCTGCGGCGAATAACGCTTGCTGTTGGTGACCGTCACAGTCCCCACCCGGACAGAGAGAAGCAGGATGGCTGCCAGCAGTATTGCTGCCGTAGCCGCCCATAGTCCAAAATGTGGTTGTCTCGTGGCTTTTCTCATGTTGATCATTCCTCTTCTGGTTATTGTATCAGCCCCATCTTACATCCGCATTCAACACCCTTAAGTCCCGGCAGATGTCCTCATATCCCCGTTCGATATGACGGCAGTCCTCTATTACTGTCTCCCCCTCTGCGGCCAGAGCGGCCACAACCAGCGCAGCGCCGCCGCGCAGGTCTCTTGCCTTCACCTTGGCATTTTTAAGGGGATAATGCCCTGTTACATAGGCCTCACGGCCATTGATCCGGATCACTCCGCCCATGCGCTTCAGCTCTTCAGCCGTTGCAAAACGTCCCTCGAAAACCTGCTCCCGGATCAGGCTCTCTCCCTCTCCTGCGGCTAGAAACGCCATAAAGGGCGACTGTAGGTCCGTAGGGAAGCCCGGATAGGGTTCTGTCTCAAACTGAAGCCCTACGGGGTGGCTCTCCATGGAGATGGCGATCTGCTCCTTCACCTCATCCCGGATGATGCAGGCCCCCGCCTGCTCCATGAGATCCAGAGGAACGGTCAGGTCCGAGGGGGTGATATCTTTTAATAAAATGCTTCCCGAGGCCGCCATCACTGCAGCCAGGTAAGTTCCTGCCACAATCCGGTCCCCACGCACGTCAAACCGGCTGTCATGGAGTTTCTCAACCCCTTTGATCGTCAGGGTATCTGTACCTACGCCGCGGATGATTGCGCCCATCCTGTTTAAACACTGGCAGAGCTGACAGATCTCCGGCTCCCTTGCCGCGCCCTGGACCACAGTGATCCCATCTGCCAGCACAGAGGCTAACAGCGCCTGCTCCGTGGCTCCCACGCTGGGATACCGCAGCTGGAACTGGGCACCGCAGAGTTTCCCGCCGCAGGCCGCCTTTGCACTGATCCTGTCGCCGTCCTCCAGAATCTCCGCCCCAAGATTCCTGAGCACCTCCAGGTGTATATCTATGGGTCTGGCACCGATCAGGCAGCCTCCGGGATAGCTGCTGTCCCCCTCTCCCGCGCGTCCCAAAAGTGCGCCCAGAAGAATGACAGAGGACCGCATCTGACTGACATAGCAGTCAGGGATTTTCACACTGCGCAGAAATGTGGCATCAATTTCCAGCGTACTTCCTCTTCTGTTGCAGCGGCACCCTATGTACCTCAGAATGCTCACCATGCAGTCCACATCCTGAATGGTGGGCACGTTGGTGAGCACTGTAATTCCCTTGTGAAGTAGAGCCGCCGCCATCATGGGCAGGACAGCATTTTTCGAACCTTGTATGGATAGCTCGCCCGAGAGACGGGCGGGGCCGTAAACGTGGATTCTGGACAACCGGGCACCTCTTTCTGCCGCCAAAGGCAGCATTCCTCTCTACCTTCAGCATATGCCCGGATAAGCCCGCGTGTGCACATTCGGTGAAATTATTTCTCCAGCCGGATCTGATTGGACACGCTTAGGACTACTCCCATCTCCATCATCAGGAACAGGACCGACGTTCCTCCGTAGCTGATAAATGGCAGTGTAATTCCCGTATTGGGAATGGTATTGGTTACCACTGCGATGTTCAGAATTACCTGAATCGCAATGTGGCCCATAACACCCACTACCAGCAGCGCGCCGAACAGGTCGGGCGCATTCCCGGCTATCAGCATAAACCGGTATATCATAAAAAGAAAGATTAAAATAATAGAAATTGCACCAAATAATCCCAATTCTTCGCAGATAATGGAGAATATCATGTCGTTCTGTGCCTCCGGAAGGAAGCCCAGCTTCTGGATGCTCTCTCCCAGCCCCTGTCCTGTCAGGCCGCCTGAGCCGATTGCGTACAGGCCCTGCAGCACCTGGAAGCCCTTGTCCGTGGGATCGGATTCGGGATTCAGCCAGGCCTCAATCCGCCGGTACTGGTAATTCTCCAGCAGGCCGATCTGGTTCAGAACCTTACCGATCGGCCCGGCTCCGGCCAATATGCCCAGGCCCACTGCCCCCAATGTGAAAAACGGCCATTTGATCTTACAGGCCACAAACAGCATCACAAATGCGATTCCGAATACAATGATACCGGAGCTTAGATTGTTCTTGGCCACGATTCCCGCAATGGGAAGGGACAGCAAGATAATGGACCACATGTTCTTGCCCTTGTTGATGTTGCTTCCCATCTCAGTAATCAGTGCGGCCAGCATGACAATCAGCGCGATCTTGACGAACTCCGTGGGCTGGAAGCTTAAGGGGCCCACGCCCAGCCAGCGCTTTTTGCCGTTTACTTCACGGCCGACCAAGCTCACGGCGATCATCAGTATGTAGGACATGCCATATGCAGGCACGGCAAATTTAGCAAAGAAATGATAATCCATTTTAGAGATAATAATCATCAGCACAAATCCGCCTGCGGCAATCTTAGCCTGGCGCATCATGTAGTATGCTGCATTGCCCTTGTAATCCAGCTGGGCCGTGTAAGCGCTGGCGCTGTAGATCATCACCAGACCAAAGGCCGTCAGGAAAATAATGCAGAACAGCAAGCTGTAATCATAAAAATGACGGACCTTTTTCTTCTTCCCTTTTTGCTGTTCGTATTCTGGTTCCTGGCGCACCTGCCGGACCTGCTGTCCGGACTGGCGCGCGGGGGGCCTTTCGGAGGTCTGTCCCTGGCTTCTTTCCGCCAGGGCCTGCTGTTTTCTCTTCGCCACGATGTATTACCTCCCCTCGCCCAGCGTTTTATTCTGTAATTCTATAAACCCATTACGCACTCTTTAAATATCTCTCCCCGCTCTTCAAAGCTTTTAAACATATCCCAGCTTGCACAGGCAGGGCTTAAAAGCACGTAATCTCCTGCGTCCGCGTATACGGCGCTGACCTGAACGGCCTCGCTCATATCCTCCGCGTACATGATCTCCGTGAACCCGTGCTCCTTTGCGCAGGCTGCTATTTTATCCCGGGTCTGGCCGATGAGGATCAGGTACCGCACTTTTCCTGCAAATTCAGCCACCCAGTCGTCGTATTCACTGTTCTTGTCATATCCGCCTGCAATGAGAATGGTCGGTCCCGGCATGGCGCGGAGGGCCTGGATCGCTGCATCCGGATTGGTTCCCTTGGAATCATTGTAGAACTTAACCCCGGTCCGCTCCCGCACAAATTCGATGCGGTGCTCCACTGGCTTAAAGTCCCGGATTACCTGGGTGATGGTCTCAAAGGGCACACCCATCAGCATACCGATGGCAGCGGCGGCCATAACATTCTCATAGTTGTGGCGCCCCAGCAAATGCATGCTGTGCACATTGATTACCTGGGTATCTTTGCCGCCATGGCAGTAATAGATGGTGTCCCCGCTCATACAGAAGCCTTCTTTGAGCTTCTCCCGGCTGGAGAACCAGACTACCTTTGGCTTTAATTCACTGCCCTGGCCGAATTCCCGGAGAACAGGGTCGTCGTAGTTGAGCACCACAGTGTCCTTCTCTGTCTGGTTCAGGGTGATGGCTTCCTTGATCTGGATGTAATTCTCCATGGTTTTATGACGGTTTAAATGATCAGGGGTAATGTTTAAGATGGCGCTGACTTCAGGCTTAAAGTCCATGATCGTCTCCAGCTGGAAACTGGAAATCTCAGCCACTGTCACAGCCTCCTCAGTCATGTCCTTTACCTTGGCGGTGTATGGTTCACCAATGTTGCCCACCACATAGACTTCCTCATACCTGGCCTTTAGGATCTCCCCTGTCAGGGCTGTGGTTGTGGTCTTGCCATTGGTTCCGGTGATGGCTGCCAGCCGTCCAAGGCTGCACTGGTAGGCCAGCTCGATCTCACCCAGCACCGGGATCTTCGCCTCATCCACCACTGCCACAAAGGGGCTGTCTAGGGGAATCCCCGGACTGATGATGCACAGCTCCACACCCAGCAGATCGCTTCGCTTGATCTCACCCAGCACCAGGGTTACCTTCCCGCTGTCCTCAAATTTTGCCTTGATATCTTCCGGTTTCAGGCCGGCATTTCCGTCGTAAAGAACTACTTCTCCGCCCCTGTCCAGAATAAGCTTGGCTGCAGCGATACCGCTGATTCCAGTTCCCGCAACTAATACTTTCTGACTCTGGTTCATTTGTCAACCTCCTTAGACTCTCACACTCCGCCGACCGCGCCTGCGCGCGAGGGGGACTTTCCACACTCCAGAGCCCTACAGCCCCAGATACGCTACCAGGCACAACACTGCCGTCACGATGGAGAACACTGCCACCACCCGCGTTTCAGACCATCCTCCCAATTCAAAATGGTGATGGATGGGCGCCATGCGGAAGATTCGTTTTCCGCCTGATTTCTTAAAATAAGTCACCTGAATGATAACCGACAGCACCTCTACCAGGTAAATCAGGCCGATAATCGGAAGGAACAGGGGCATGCGCATCATAAACACGCTGGCCGCCACAAAGCCTCCCAGTGCCAGGGAACCTGTGTCTCCCATAAACACCTTGGCCGGATATACATTAAACAGCAGAAAGCCCAGCAGGCTTCCCACCACGGCTCCGGTGATGGGGCTGATGCCCGTGTTTTCACCGATTGCCACAATGGTCAAAAATGTGGCGATCAGAATGGTAACGCTGGTGCAGAGGCCATCCAGACCGTCGGTGAAGTTTACTCCATTGTCCGTTCCCAGCACAATAAAGAACAGGGCGGGTACGAACAGAATCCCAAGATGGAGGAATTTACCATGATCAAAGCCGCCGGTAAAGGGGATCAGCATGTCGGTTCCCACCTCTCCGCTGTTAACCACATACCAGGCGAAGATTCCGGTAATAATAAACTGCCCTGCCAGCTTCTGCATTGGCTTAAGACCCTCGGACCGCTTCATCACAATCTTGATATAGTCGTCCAGAAACCCAATGATTCCGAATCCCACAGTCATAAAGAGGACCGGGATTGTCTTGGGGTAATTAGGGACATAAAACAGAGAGGTTATGATGATGCTGGTGAGAATAATCAGGCCGCCCATGGTAGGCGTACCCTGCTTTTTCAAATGGGCCTGCGGACCCTCCTGACGCACCTGCTGCCCAAACTTCAGCTTGTGAAGAAAGGGGATTATGATGGGACACAGCAGAGCGCTTATGGCAAATGCAATAATTATGGCAAGTATAGTTTCATGAATCATAGGGGCACCTCAATTTCATATGTATGGTCAGATTTGTGTCATTCCGGCTCTTCCATTTAGGAAAAACTGGGAATTAGGGCCGGTCCGCCACAGTAAATAGTATACGTCTTTTTCCGGGAATAATCAACTACCGTTTGGATTGGGAGAAACAGATTCTTCCTCCTCTGCCTGTATTCCCAGATAAGGCAATATATTCTTAAACAGATCTCCGATCACAGGAGCTGCGATGGTTCCTCCATAGTATATCCCCTCCGGTTCATCGATGGTTATCAGCGCAATCACCTGTGGATCATTGGCGGGCGCAAAACCGATAAATGATGAAATGTATTTTTTTAAACTTCTGGGAAGCTTCTCTGAGGTTGCCGTCTTGCCGCCGATGCGAAAGCCCGCCACCTTTGCCCTTTTTCCGCTGCCCTCTGCCACTACCTGCTCCAGCACGTAGCGCATGGTGGCGCTGGTGTCCGCAGACACAATGCCCTCCTTCACCGGGTAGGTGAATTTGTGAACAGCCGTGCCGTCCGCATTGACTGCCTCCACACCAAAATGAGGGGTGATCCGGTTTCCGCCGTTGACAATGGATGCCGCGGTGGTCACCAGCTGCATGGGCGTAATCTGGAAGGACTGGCCGAAGGAAACTGTGGCCAGCTCCACCAGTCCCATATTTTCCTTTTTGTGCATAATGGTGGCCGCCTCGCCGGGCAGGTCGATTCCCGTCTTGCCCTTTAAGCCGAACTGGGTAAAATACTTGTAATAATTATCCACCCCCAGCCTCTGTCCCACATCAATGAACACCGGGTTGCAGGAATTCATAACGCCGTGGAGAAAGTCCTCGGAGCCATGTCCCCCCACCTTGTGGCAGCGGATCTTCCTGTCCTCCACCACCCTGAATCCGGGGCAGGAGAACTGGTCCGTCAGTTTTACCACCCCCGACTCCAGACCTGCCGCCGCGGTGATGATCTTAAAGGTGGAACCGGGTTCATAGGTGTCGTTGATGCAGCGGTTGCGCCACATTTTATTCAGCTGGTCCTGTTTTGCGGCTGGGTCCAGACTGGTGCCTCTGGCCTGGGCCTCATCTCTCAGGCTCTGGCTGCGCAGGTTCTGATCCGGTGTAAACGGCTCGTTCAGGTTGAATTCCGGCACATTTACCATGGCCATCAGTTCCCCGTTCTGTGGGTTCATCACAATGATGGACACCGCCTTGGCGTTCTTTTTCTCCAGCACCTGGTAGGCCAGCTGCTCCGCGTATTTCTGGATATTTACATCCAGGCTGATGTGCAGGTCATTGCCTGCCACCGGCTCGATGCGGTCCTCGGCTGCATTTTCCAGCTCCACGCCTCTGGCGTCGGTCATGGTCAGGATGGTTCCATTGGTTCCTTTTAAATAGGGTTCGTACTTTACCTCCAGGCCGATGATTCCCTGGTTGTCGCCTCCGGTGAAGCCCAGCACTTTGGAGGCCAGGCTGTCATAGGGGTAGTAGCGCTTATAGTCCTCATCCACCTTCACCCCGGCCAGCTTGCAGTCCCTTATGGCGTCGCCCAGGGGCTTATCCACATTGGTTTTGATGATTTCCCTGGAGCTGCGTTTTTCCACCTTTTTGCGCACCTGTTCTTCGTCCAGATCCAGCTTCTCGCAGAGTACGCTGACCACCTGGTCCGGGTCTTTTATCTGGCTGCGGATTACGGAAATGGTGCAGACTGTCCGGTTGTCGGCGATCACTACCCCATTGGCATCCACGATCCGGCCCCTGGCGGCTTTAATGGTCCTCTCCCGCTGGTGCAGGTCCTCGGCCATGGCGCTGTAATGTTCGGAACAAAACACCATAAGATAAGCAAGCCGTCCGGACAGAGTGATCATGGCAAGGCAGATCAGAAGTCCAAGGACGGCTGTGCGTTTTCGGTGGCTGGTAAGATTGGTATACATAGCAGCTGCTCCATCGTCCATCATTGTTAATAATATATTGGAACAACTGCGTTTTTATGATTTTTTTACCAAAGCATGTCTGAAAAATGTTTACCCGGCCGGTTCAGTGGTTTTCTCAGGCTGTTTAGCAGCTGTGGTCTGTTCCGTGGCTGCAGACTGTTCCGTACCCGAGGTCTCCGTACCCGCGGTCTGTTCCGCGCCTGCGGAAGTTGTCTCCTGCTGGGCGCTGTTTACAGGGGGAGCCGTGACACCCTGGGATTGCGTTTCTCCGGGTACGCTGTCAGGAAGGCCGCTGATCACCCCATCGCCTCCCTCCACAACTTCGTCGGTCTCATACTGCTTGGTCTCCGGAATAATGCTCTCTTCCTCGTTTGCTGGATCTGTGCTTATGCCCTCATCTGCGGGCAGGCTTCCCTCCATGTCCTCCTCATCAGGAAGATCCTCAGTTGGAAATACATTTAAATAAGGTAAGGTCTCTGCCATAATCTTGGAGAAAACCTCGCTGGCATAGGAGCTGTGGGCCTGCTGTGGACCCGGCGGGTAGTTGGGCGTATCGATAATCACATAGACAAACACCTGGGGATCTTCCGCCGGGGCATACCCTGCAAAGGAGACCAGATAGTTGCCGTTTTTGCGGGGCAGCTTCTCTGCTGTACCCGTCTTGCCGCCCACATTGTAGCCGGCAACGGCCGCAGCCTTACCGGTTCCGTTGGCAACAGTCTGGAACATGGCTTCCTTCAGGAACTGGGCCGTGGACTGGGATACGGTCTCCCGCACCAGCACCGGGTCCTTGCGCTCCACCACAGACCCCTGCTCGTTGAGGATCTGTTTGACCACATGGGGTTCATAATATGAGCCTCCGTTGATGACGGAGCAATACGCGGCCGCCATCTGGACCATGGTGCAGGTAAAGCCCTGGCCAAAGGAGCTGGTGGCCAGCTGAGTTGGGCCCATGTTGTCCGCGTGATAGATCAGGGTGCTGGTATCCGGTTCGCCCGGCAGGTCGATGCCGCTCTTGTCTCCAAAGCCGAAAATAGCCTGGTATTTGGCAAAACGTTCTTTGCCGATCATTGCAGCCATGTCCATCATGCAGACGTTGCAGGACTGCATCAGGGACTCCTGCACAGTGAGCCAGCCATGGCCGGTTCTCTTCACGCAGTAGATATCCCTGTCCGCCACATGGTTGAACCCGGTGCACTCAAAGCTTTCATTGCCCTTCAGTACGCCCTCCTCCAGACCGGCGGCCACGGTGAATATCTTGGACGGGGAACCCGGTTCATAGGTATCGCTGACACAGAAATTGCGCCATACGGTATTCCAGGCCACCTGGGTTCCATAGGAGATGACTTCATCCCTGCTGTAATGATCCAGCACCTGATCCTCGGTGATCACATCACCGTTATTCTCCCGCTTGTAGACTGCCACCGCCTCTTTCTTGCCCATGGCCATCAGTTCTTCATCGGTAAAGCCCTTGATATCCCGGGGATTATTCAAATCATATGTATTGCTGCTGGCCATGGCCAGGATCTCCCCGTTATTGGGGTTCATCACGATTGCTGCGGTGACCTTGCTTCCCACGGTGTTCTGCCACTCGTCCACATATTTCTGGGCAATATTCTGTACATTGACGTCTATGGTGGACACCACAGTCCTGCCATTAACCGCCGGTTTGATCACGCCTTCTAAGTTGGCGTCCTCATCCAGATAGCCGTATTCGCGGCCATTGGTCCCGGTCAGCTGGTCATTGTAGAACTGTTCTATACCGCCTGTTCCGGTGGCGCCGTCGCCGCTGGAAAATCCAATCACATTGCAGCCCATGGAGTCATAGGGATAGAGCCTCCGATACTCGTCCTCGAACCAGATCCCTCTCACCCGTTTTTTAGCCTGTTCATTGTCCTCGCTTTCGCGAAATGCCTTGTTGGTATCCTTCTCCAGCTGCTCAAATGCCAGCTTCTGGTCATAGCTCAGCTGCCTGCCCTTGCTGTAGCGCAGATATGCGCTGCCCGCGCGCTCTTCGATCAGTTTTCTCAGCTCCGCTGCGTCATAGCCAAAGCTGGTGACCAGGGCATCGATGGTGGGTTCCAGGTATTTCTCCGGGGCGTCCATGATCTGCCCGGGATCTATGATCAGATTGTACACCTTCTCGCTCTTTGCGATATAGGTGCCGTTGCGGTCCACAATATCTCCCCTGCGGTAGGGTATGGTCCGGCTGGCATATTCCTGCTGCCGCTGGGACAGAACGATCTTATTGTACTCCTCGCTGTTGTCCCTGATGATCCGGTAAATGACAGCCACCAAAGCAAATAAAGCCAGCGTAATCAACAGAACCGTGATTGCCAGCTTTTCCTGCATGTACTTTTGAAATACTTTTTTATCGTTGCGGTTTTGATTCTTCTGGCCGCCGGAACCTCCCCTGCGGCCTTTAGAATTAGTATTCTGGGATGTCCTCATACTGCCTTACGTACTCACTTTCTGTCTTGTCAAACATTAAAACCTGATTCTTTTTAGCATATACCATACCTAATTCCTTGGTTGCGATCTCGTAAATCTGGTTTAAATCTACACTGGTATTGATCGCCGTCTCCAGGGCATCATTTTCCGAACGCTTCTGTTCCAGCTGGGCTTCCAGCTGTTCGATTCTGTGCATCCTGCCGGTGATGGAGGACTGCAGATGGAGATAGTTCACACAGAGGTATAAGGTGCAAAGTGATGCAATTGTCAGCAGGATCACATAGGGAAGATCCATATGCAGCGCCTTTTCCTGATTGCGCCGGACCCTCTGGTTGCTGCGCACATCGCTTGTCTTCTTCGGCCTTCTTCTTGGTTCGCTGTGCCTTGGTTCCTGAATCGGTTCCAGTTTCGGCGCGGCTGCGCCATGTACATATCCGCCACGGTAACCTTCATTCCCCTGGCGCCTTATCTGTCTGTCTGCGCGCCTTACCGGCGCCTGCGCTCTAGCAGCCATAATCCTTATCCTCCCTTCCCTTTTTTGAAAATCTTCAGTATCCTGCGGCGTATCCGATTACGCCTGTCCTTTTATCCGATTAAACCCTTTCGAAAACCCGTAATTTAGCGCTCTTTGAGCGGCTGTTGTACTCCAGCTCCTCCTCCGACGGCAGAAGCGGCTTCCTGGTGATAACTTTTCCCTTGCTCACCCGTTTGCAGACGCAGACCGGGAAATCCGGCGGGCAGATGCAGGGGTTCTCATTGGTCCGGAAGCGTACCTTTACAATCCGGTCCTCCAGTGAATGGAAGGTGATGATGCTCAGCCTTCCGCCTGGATTCAATAAATCGATCATTGTGTCAATGGACTGTTCCAGTACCGTCAGCTCCTGATTCAGTTCAATCCGGATGGCCTGGAAGGTACGTTTGGCCGGATGGCCGCCCGTGGCCCTTACCTTGGCCGGAATCGCTCCCCTGATGATCTCCGCCAGCTGCCCGGTTGTCTCTATTGGGCGGATCTGGCGCTCTCTCACAATGTGTTTTGCTATGTTCTTGGCGAAACGGTCCTCGCCATAGTCGCGGATAATCCGGTACAGATCGAACTCTCCGTATTCGTTGACAATATCTGCCGCTGTCTGTGGATTCCGCTGGTCCATACGCATGTCCAAAGGCGCGTCCTCGCGGTAGGTAAATCCCCGCTCCGGGGTATCCAGCTGGTGGGACGAAACGCCCAGATCCAGATAGATGCCGTCCACCTTGTCCACATTCAGTTCCTGTAAAACGCTGCGGATATTCCTGTAGTTATTCCGCACGATTGTAACCTTATCTTCAAAATGCCTCAGTCTCTGCCCTGCGGCCCGGATGGCGTCCGCATCCTGGTCGATTCCGATCAGCCGGCCGTGACCCAGGCGCTTGCATACTTCCAGCGCGTGTCCGCCGCCCCCAAGGGTGCCGTCCACATAACAGCCGCCGGGTATGATATTCAAGCTGCCCACCGTCTCATACAGGAGGACCGATGTGTGTCCAAAATTAATATCTTCCATCAGATGCCCAAACCTTCCATATGCTCCGCTATTTCTTCCATATCGTCAAACGTATTGGCTTCCAGCCAGCGTTCTTTACTCCAGATTTCAATGCGGCTTCCCACTCCCACCAGCACTGAGTCTTTCTCGATACCGGCAAATTCCCTTAGAATCGCCGGAAGTAAAATTCTGCCTTGCTTGTCCACTTCACAGGTGGTAGCGCCTGCCAGAAGGAAACGTGAAAACTTTCGTCCGGCGGTGTTGGTAAGGGGTAATGTGCGCAGTTTTTCTTCAAGGGCAGCCCACTCAGAATTCTCATACACAAAAAGGCAGTTGTCCAGGCCCTTCGTTACAACGAATTCATCGCCCAACTGCTCTCTGAACTTGGAAGGTACGATCAGACGTCCCTTCGCGTCAACTGTATGATTGTACTCACCCATGAACATAGCTCATCACCTGCTGTACATCAACGCGGTACGTGGAGCCAGATGGGGGATCCGAAACCCCCATCTCATCCACTTTACAACCATCCTCTACCACTTTGCACCACTTTCTACCACTTGTATGTCCATAATAGTACAGATTCTGGGAAATGGCAAGGATTTTTACGAAAAACTTTCAAAAAAATGAAGCAGCTGCAATAGGAAAATGCAGCTGCTTCTAAATATGGACAATTCTCAAGTTTTTATACTAAATGTAGGTTTTATCAGGTTTTTCCCCTCTCCTGAGAGGGGGAATTCTTACGAAATTCTTGGGGTGGGGCCCTGCGCAAAGCCAGTTGGGGCCCTGATTAAAATGTGGTGGGTGACCGGGTGGAGGGCCGGTAAAAAATGGCCCGGCCGGCGTCATTTCCCCCACTTTGCCACCACTTAATCTTAAAAAATGGAGGCTGTCCATCCCTTTTTGGAGCAGATCATGCTCTGCGGTGGTGGACATGGTCCGGCCGGCGGAAATAAATGATCAGACATGCTCTAGCTTTCGGCGGACTTCTCTCCCACTTTCAGCTGTCTGTGCTTATAAATGATCACAGCAGCCCCCACTGCCGCCAGTCCGGCGCTCAGCAGCTGGGACACGGCCAGTCCGGTTCCCCATATCTTCAGCTGGTCGGTGCGCAGCCCCTCGATCCAGAAACGCCCGATGCCGTAGCCCAGGAAGTAGATCCACATCATCTCCCCGTCAAACTTCTTGCGCTTGCGGTACCACAGCATAAAGATCAGAACGCCCAGGTTCCACATGGATTCGTAGAAAAAGGTGGGATGGACCTGGATGTAAGCCACACCGTCCTCCACGATCTTGCGGTCCAACAGATCCTGGGAGAGCATGGTGGGATTCACCAGGCTCAGCTTGATGCGCATGGCCAGCAGGTTGTCCGTAAAGCCGCCGAAGGCTTCACAGTTGAAGAAATTCCCCCACCTGCCGATGATCTGGCCGGTGACCAGTCCCAGCACGCCGCTGTCGGCCAGGGAGAAAAAGGACAGCTTGCGGACTCTGGTAAACACAATCAGAGTCACCACTGCTCCGATAACGCCGCCGTAGATGGCCAGGCCGCCGCCCCGCAGGTTGAATACCTGCAGCAGGTCGTCCTTGTAGGTGTCCCAGTCAAAGGCCACATAGTAAAGCCTGGCTCCAATAATGGAGATGATGATGGCGTACAGGGCAAAGTCCAGATACACATCCGGGTCCTGCCCCCTGCGCCTGGCGTCCGACAGGGCCACATAGATTCCCGCCAGCATACCCAACCCGATAATGATCCCGTAGAAGGTGATGCGGAATCCGAATACGGTGATGCTGTTCCTCAGATGGTCTATGGTAATTCCCAGATTTACAAAACTCAAATCTGCTCCGTTCATATGTTGTTAACTCCTTTCCATGCTGTCAAGATTCTTCCCCATTTTACAGCACACTATTACAAAAAGCAAGTTGCATTTCACTCCCCTGCCAAAAAGCGGCAGCGCACCATGCTGCGGAATACGGCCCGTAAATAGTAATCAGGTCTTTTATTTCCAGGGCTTTTGTGATATGATAGTTAAGCTGTACATTATGATATAGGAAGGTAATCACATGAAATTAGGTATCGTAGGACTCCCCAATGTAGGTAAGAGTACCCTGTTTAATTCATTGACCAAAGCTGGTGCGGAATCTGCTAACTATCCCTTCTGCACCATTGACCCCAACGTAGGCGTGGTTCCTGTTCCGGATTCCCGCCTGGACAAGCTGACCGCCATGTATGACTCCGCCAAGACCACCCCGGCTGTGATTGAATTCGTGGATATCGCCGGACTGGTGAAGGGCGCTTCCAAGGGCGAGGGCCTGGGCAACCAGTTCCTTTCCAACATCCGCGAGGTGGATGCCATTGTCCATGTGGTCCGCTGCTTTGACGATCCCAACGTGATTCACGTGGACGGGAATGTCAATCCTCTGCGCGACATAGAGACAATCAACCTGGAGCTGATCTTCTCCGACATCGAGATCCTGGAGCGCCGCATCGCCAAGCAGGGCAAGGGCGCTTTCAACAACAAGGATCTGGCTAAAGAGCTGGAATTGCTGAAGGCTATCAAGGCCCATCTGGAGGACGGCAATCTGGCCAGAAGCTTTGAACCTGATGACGATGAGGCGCTGGCCTTCATCGCTGAGCTGAATCTGCTGACCTACAAGCCGGTCATCTTCGCCGCCAATGTGGCTGAGGTGGATCTGGCCGATGACGGGGCAAACAATGCCTATGTGCAGGCGGTCCGTGAGTTTGCTGCGGAGAACCACTGTGAAGTGTTCGTCATCTGTGCTGAGATCGAACAGGAGATCGCCGAGCTGGATGACGATGAGAAGAGCATGTTCCTGGAGGACCTGGGACTCACCGAGTCTGGGCTGGAGAAGCTGATCGCCGCCAGCTACCGTATTCTGGGCCTGATCAGCTATCTGACCGCCGGTCCCCAGGAGAGCCGCGCCTGGACCATCAAGGTGGGCACCAAGGCCCCGCAGGCCGCAGGCAAGATCCACAGTGATTTCGAGCGGGGCTTCATCCGCGCCGAGGTTGTGGCCTACGATGACCTGATGGAGCACGGAAGTATGAGCGCTGCCAAGGAAAAAGGGCTGGTGCGCTCCGAGGGCAAGGAATATGTGATGAAGGACGGGGACGTGGTGCTGTTCCGGTTCAATGTATAACCAGATTTGCTATAAGATCAAGAAGAATCCCGGCCGCGGGATTCTTTTTTTGTTGTGCGCGGTGAAATGCCGGCAAACGTGGGGTTGTGCGAGGTGTTGACAACCCTTCATCCCTGGTGTACAATAAGAAAAGAGACATTAATGTCGCATTTTAAGGAGGCAAAAAATGGGAAATAAAGGGAATCAGACAAAGCAGCTGATCTGCAGCAAAGCCTGCAGCCTGTTTGCGGAAAAAGGGTATAAGGATGTAACCATGTCGGAGATCTGTCAGGCTGCGGGTCTGAGCCGGGGAGGGCTGTACCGGCACTATGACAGTACGGCCGCAGTCTTTCTGGAGATCATACAGGCGCTGACAAAGCAGCAGGAGGATGAATTCCAGGCTAAGATCCGCCTGGGGATTCCCGCGGTTCAGATTCTGGATGAGGTGCTGGAGCGTTATGAAAAGGAGATGTGTGATTCGGAGCGCTCTCTGAGCCTGGCTATTTTTGAGTTCTTCAGCAGCCCGGCGGCGGAAAAGGACGGCAATTCCATCCACCGCCAGTACCAGGCTTCCTGCGGAATGTGGAAACGCCTGATCCAGTACGGAATCGGGCGAGGAGAATTTAACAGTGTGGACCCGCAGAGCGTGTTTGACCTGATTGTGTTCTCCTACCAGGGAGTCCGCATGTACAGCAAGCTCATGCCCATAACCCCTGAAATCCCCCGCGGGATCACCGGACGCATCAGAGCGCTTCTGGTTAATGCCGAACGGGAGCTAGCGCCGGCAGAAGATCCTGCTCTCGTCAATCCATGGGACACTGTGAAACCTGTGGAGGGGTTCCCTGAAGTCTGCATTTCCACATTTTCCAAGAGCATCATCGACCGGTTCGCCGCCCTGGAAGGGGTTGAGGTCATCGCACACCTGTATTATGCGGGCGGGTCTGTTCCAGTGTACAGGATCTCCTACGGAGGCAGGGAATTCGCCTTCTATCTCTCACTTGTGGGCGGGCCTGCAAGTGTCTCCGGGTTTGAGGAGGTCAGGGCCATGGGGGCGAAAAAGTTTGTCTTTTTCGGCTGCTGCGGCGTTTTGGATGACAACGCGGTTCAGAACAGGCTGATTGTCCCCACAGGCGCGGTCCGCGGTGAGGGAACCAGCGCCTATTACATCTCCCCTGGCACGGAGCTGTCGCCATCCCCTGAGGAGGATAGGCTGCTGAGGGAGTGCATGGAACGCTGCGGCTATCCTTACGCCGCCGGGAAGATCTGGACCACGGATGCCATCTACAGGGAGACGGCCGGTATGGTCGCAGCGCGGAAGCGCCAGGGCTGTATTGGGGTTGAGATGGAGTATTCCGCCCTGCTGGCCGCGGCCAGGTTCCGGCGGGTGCCGTTTGTCCAGTTCTTCTACGGCGCCGACAGCCTGGACAGTCCCCAGTGGCAGCCCAGGGACCTGACGGACTACGGTCTGGCCAGCGCAGATAAATATATGGCGCTGGCACTGGAGTGCGGGCTGGACATGGATAGGCTGCATTCTTAGCGTGCGCCGCAGGGGGGGAGGCGCGAATGGTGACGCGGACGTTCCCTATACCAATAAAAAAGGCTGTGAAAAAACGAAGCTAAATCCACTCCATTTTTTCACAGCCACTTTCATTATAATCTATCTACTTCTTACCGTTTCCAATCTTACTGATGACAATAACCGTAATCATGATTACAAAGATTGCCGCAAAGATTCCGCCCATGCCTTTTCCCATAATCTCCAGGGCGATTTCTACATTCTGCACATTCATCGTCATTTCCTCCTCGCTTACAGATACTGGGTTACAATGCTGATAACAAGTCCGCCTGCAATAACAGAGGCGATCTGACCGGACACGTTGGTTCCGGCGGCCTGCATCAGGATGATGTTGCCGGGTTCAGCTTCAGCGGCCATCCTCTGGACAACGCGGGAGGACATTGGGAATGCGGAGATTCCGCAGCCGCCGATCATTGGGTTCACAGGCGGTTTCCCGGCCATCTTCAGTAATACGTTTACAATCTTCGCAAACAGCACGCCGCCGATGGTATCGAATACGAAGGCCACCAGGCCCAGGGCCATGATCATCAGGGTTGCGGGATTTACGAACTGCTCTGCACGCATGCTGAAGGAGATGGTGATTCCAAGAAGCAGGGTGATGATGTTGGCCATCTCGTTCTGGGCGGTCTGGCTTAAGGAGTTCAGCACGCCGCACTCTCTCAGCAGGTTGCCGAACATCAGGAAGCCTACCAGGGCCACGGACTGCGGGGAGATGAAGCCTACGATGATCGTAACAGCAATGGGGAATGCGATTCTCATGCCGCGGCCCACATCGCCGGGATTGTAATGCATGTGAATACAGCGCTCCTTGTGAGTGGTAACCATCTTAATCGCAAAGGGCTGGATAATGGGCACAAGGGCCATGTAAGAATATGCGGCCACTGCGATGGGTCCCATGTAATTGGACCCCAGCACCTGGGATACCAGAATGGAGGTGGGGCCGTCGGCCGCACCGATGATACCGATGGAAGCGGCGTCCTTTAAGTCAAAGCCCATCAGGCAAGCGATCAGGATCGCCACGAAGATACCGAACTGTGCGGCAGCGCCGAACAGGAACAGCACGGGCTGGCTCAGCAGGGGACCGAAGTCGATCATCGCTCCAATACCGATAAACAGCAGAATGGGCATAGCCTCAGAAGCCTCGATGCCTACTTCGAACAGCCACTGGATGATACCTGCCGCCTCCACTTTATTCTGAACCAACTGGTCAATTACGCCGGAATACGGCAGGTTTACAAGAATCGCGCCAAAGCCCAGGGGCAGCAGCAGTGAAGGCTCATACTCCTTCTTTACCGCAAGCCATATCAGAACGATACCTACCACATACATAGCAAGCTGCTGCCAGGTGACAGCTCTTATTCCGTCCAACAAAAAACTCATTTTCCTTTTCTCCTCCCTTAACTTTCCCCAAGCGTATACGAAGGGGATTTTCATTAATGTATACTAAGATCATTTATCCATCATACGGCTCAGCCGCAAAATGTTCTTCTCAGCCAATTGGCATTTACCGTCCTGTCTCCGGCTCCTGGGGCGAATCCTTCAGCTTCAGGTCTACGTGCTGAATCACCCGGTCTTCCATGTCCAGGATATCGTAGTCCGCCTCAACCGTTTCAACGGTCAGCGGCAGTTCCTTCTCCTGTGGGATATAGCCCAGCTGCTCAATCAGGAAGCCGGACAGTGTATCACAGGAACTGTCTATTTTCAAATGCAGCTCCTCGGTCAGGTCATAGATGGGGATACTTCCCAGCACCCGGTAGGATCTGTTGGGCTCCAGCTCGGAAATCTCCGGCTCCACCACCTCATATTCATCGTGAATGTCGCCCACAATCTCCTCAATCAGGTCCTCCATGGTCACCATGCCGGACACGCCGCCGTACTCATCAATCAGAATGGCGATTTTGGTTTTATTCTTCTGCATTTCCTTAAATAATGCATCGGTCCTGCGGTTCTCAGGAACGAAGAACGGTTCTTTCAGCAGAGACTTGATGTCAACCTCGCAGAAGGATAACTCTTTCGCCTGTATGGTAAAATCCTTCATAGACAGGATTCCGACAATATTGTCGATCTCTCCCTCATAAACAGGAATTCTGGAATGCATGCTTTTCAGTATTTCGTCAATGTACTCTTCCACGGGTTTCTTTAAGTCAACCGCCACGATATCCTGCCTGGGCACCATGACCTCCTTGGCCCGCTTGTCGTCAAACAGGAAGATGGATGTGATCATCTCCTTCTCGATCTCATTGAATACCCCTGTCTCGCTGCCTGTTTCCAGCATGGACCTGATCTCCTCCTCGGATACCTCCGCCTCCAGATTCTCGCTGTGCATTCCAATCAGCTTTAAAAAACCGCTTGTGGAAAACGACAGCAGCCGGATAAATGGATTCATCACTTTGGAGATACGATAGATGGGCCGCACACACATCAGGCTGAAGCTTTCTGCCTTCTGAAGTGCAATCCGTTTGGGCACCAGTTCGCCGAACACCAGGTTGAAATAGGACAGTAAAATGGTTACCACAATGCCTGCCAGCGTCTGGCTGTAAGGGATTCCCCTTTCCGCCATCTTCACTGCAAGTACCTGTGAAATGCCGGTAGC
>OKVW01000617.1_pt1 | contig 19641 bp, 15 predicted proteins | sample 1606991 | NCBI WGS metagenome assembly OKVW01 (sample SAMN03281021, study PRJEB24777) | human gut metagenome | isolation source: fecal sample PR177 from 1 month old male Malay infant, vaginal delivered...
GTTATACCGTTTAGCCGCTTCTATAGTTAAAAACAGTATTTCCGCCGAAGATGTTGTTACAAACTCCATGTTGTCCCTGTTCAGTTTGGTTTCGAAACTGCGGGCTATGGAGGAGCGGGAGCTGGTAGCGTATCTCCGTAAAACGGTCCGGCGTACAGCCTACAAAATCTATAAGGCCAACAGACGCCGGAGTGTAACAGAACTCCCTCTGGACAGCGATCTGTTATTTTCCCTGCCCGATGAAAGCGGAGACCCCGCTTCGATTCTAATCGAAAGCGAAGACTTCTGTATGGTACGGGAGGCCGTCGCGGTATTGCCCGAAAAGGACCGTCGGGTACTGTACCTGAAATATGCCTCCGACCTGACCGCCGGGGAGATCGCAGAGCTGACCTGTGCGCCCAGCGCAGCCGCCGTTAGGGAGCGCCTGTCCAGGGCGCGCAGACGGGTGCTGGCCCTATTGAGCGAAAGGGGGTGGTCGGATGCCGGAGAACAGACGGATTCGGGACCTGCTGGAGCAGTCGGAGGACCAGCTCTTTCAGCGGATCGTTGACGAGCAGGAGGGGCTTATCGGCCTGGAGGAATCCCGGCAGTCTGGCGGCCCCAGTAAAGAAGCACTGGCCCGGTGGACGGCGGAACTGGACAAGCTGGAAGCGAGACCGGCCCCGAGGCGCAGATGGAAGCGCGTGGCGTTGGCAGCGGCCATCGTCGCCGCCGTACTGGCCCTGTCCGCCCTGGCCTATCAGATGGATTTTCTGAACTTCGTGGAAACCATACAGGAACAGTTTACCCAGCTCTCTCCCAGCGAACCTCCGGAAAAAACTGCTTCCACCTGGATCGGCGCGTACCGGCTGGAGTATGTGCCGGAGGGCTACCTTATGAGCGACGCGGTGGACAACGGAGACACAAAAGCAATGGAATACGCCAACTCCGAGGGGATTCGATTTACCTTTTACCAGTCAGGCTGCGATACGGTCAGCCGCGCTGACACAGAAGCCGCGGATGCGGAGACCAGGACCATTGGCGGCGGAACCGGCTATTTGGTGAAGAAGGACGGCCAGTCACAACTGTTGTGGCAGACCACCGACGCCGCTTTTTGCATCGTCTACGGTGAGACCCCCGAGGAGGAGATCATGAAAATCGCGGAAAGCCTGTCGAAAATAGAAGGAGGAAACACCACATTATGAACCTGTCACGTCTGAAAGCCCTTGCGCTCACCGCACCGCTGTGTCTTTCTCTCGCACTCTCCACGCCGGCGGCCATGGCTGCTGAAACCGCAGCCCCGGAGATCACCGTTTTGGACCTATCCATTTCTCCACGCTTTGAGCATATCATGCGGATCTCCGCCAGCCTCTCCATTTCCAGTCTGGGCCGGGCGGAATGCGGCGGTACCTACGTGATCTACGACATCTACGATGGGTACGACAGCCGGATGACCATGGTGCTCCAGCAGTATGTGGATTCCGAGTGGGTGGAGATCAAGGACTGGTCCCAGGACTTTACCGGCGCTGGCGGAAAAATGATGAACAAGGGGTATTACGTCAAAAGCGGCTACCGCTACCGGATGACCGTCACCGCCGAGATCCTGGACAGCGATGGAACGGTCATTGAAAGCGTGTCCGTGGATTCCCCCATCAAGGAGTATTAACGTGGGGGCGAGACATACGGAGCTCCCGCCCCTGCCCGTTCCCTTTGACGAGCAGTCGTGGGGGACGATCACGGCCTGGGAAGCGCCCATGCCGGGGGTCTATAAGCTAGAGACGGAAAAGGACACCGGCATCTATGTGGTGGACAGGTCTCAGGGGATCAGTCTGCTCCCGGAGGGGGCGTTTTCCTACGGTATCCCCTATGAAAATGGAAAGTACATCTATTTTGACTATGACCATGGCCGCTATGTGGTGGAGTATGAGGTCCTGCTCTCCCTTTCCATACACAGCCGTCCGGAGGAGAAGCAGGCTCTGCTGGAAAAGGCCATGTCGGCCGCCATCCTTGGCGCAGAGAACTATGCCGCCTATTTCGGCCCTTATACGCCCCAACATACGACTCCCTGGGGGCGGCTGGCCCGGCACATCCAGGCGGATAGCGGCGTCTGGTTCATCCAGGCAGGGGGCGTGTGGGCGCTGGACGTACGCAGCGACCTGCGCCCGGAGCTGAACGGCAGTGTGCGGGCCCTGGGCCGAAGTGCGCCGGGCCTGGACTGGGATGCGGAAGGGGACTTGTATTGGGCGCTGGAGGACTGTGCTCCAGCCGTCTGGGAACTACTGGAGCGGTGTCCGGGACTGAAGGCGTTCCTCACATCTGAGGACGATCTGCAATGCTGCCTGTGTGAGCTGTTCCCGCATTATGTGCGGCAGTACAACGAGGGGCAGAACAGTGGTGGCCGGATCACAAAAAAGAGCGGAGCATCCATTCGATTTTTAAAGATCCCCATTTGATACCAGCAGGCCGAGAGGAGAGAGAAAAATGGAGCAATTTACACTGCACGAGCTGGCGCCTGACGAACTCCCGTTCTGTGTGGACGAAGAAAAGTTCGGAGCGGTCAGCGGCGCTGAGTTGGTCTGCCCAGGCGTGTACCTGCTAGCCACCACCAGGGGAGGCTGTTACGCGGCCCTGAAAGAAGACTCGGTCCTTTCGACAGAGGCCCTGGTCCATGGCGTCGAGGACGGCGGGGTGGTCTTTTTTGCGGTAGGAGACAAAGCGGGGGCCTTTGGAGTCGTCCAATATGAAGTCAAGAGGTATTCTGTCAGCCGGGGCCGTCCTCTCCCCGATGGGTATAGTCTTCATGAACTTGCGCGGTTCGGTGCGGAGGACACCCCCGAATATTTTGGCGGGCTGATACCGCCCTCCATCACGCCGCGTGGATATATGACCCGCTATCTAAAACTGATCGAGGGCGTCTTTTTTGTGGAGACGGACCAATGTGAGCAGATGTTGGTCATTGCCAACCCAATCTGGAGTGCGGACCTGACTTCCACTGTCCAGATGATGGGGGAAATGACCGACTATGATCGAAAAAACGGCATCGATAAAACACTTGGCTCCCTGTTCTTTTCCAAAAGGCTATGCGCCGTGCCGCTGTACGAACTTCTCAAACTGGGCTCCCATCAAGGTCTGAGATCGTTTATCACTTCCGGCCCCGCGCTCTTGGCCGCCATCTGGAGGTATTGCCCTGGATACGCCATTGACGCCAATATACGTGAGCAGATGGGGGCCAATAACCTGACGTACCACCTGCTGGGAGGGAGAGATATGGACGTGCCGACGGAACTGGAGAAGCCTCCAAGGGACATTATTCCTCTGGTATCTGGTGTAGAGGACACTGAATTTCTCCAGCTCCCGGATTCCTGGCGGCTGGAGAGGGCGGTAGCGGGGCGGACAGAGTAATGAACATACTGAAACAGGATAATCTTCCTTTGGAATGGCTGGGTGCGGAAGTAGCCGCCGTGGTCAAGGGCGGAGAGCAGCAGGAGCCGGAGCGTCATGTGATGGTGGGCGGACAAGTCCGGGGTTACCTGCGGTGGTACGGGGACCTGACAGCACAGCGGGGGTACTGGCCTCTGGCCGAGGCCATCGCCCAAAGCCTTTCCCGCGCCGGGGCAGAACGGGAGGCCCTAAGCAATATTTTGGGGCTGTTCGCCGGAGACTGGGGCTGTACCGCCGCCACGGTCCGCTCCGCTGTCAACGATGTGGTTCAAAACGCGGTGGAGCTGCACCCCGCGTTTGCTTCCCAGGTCCTGGGCGGATTGACGGCCCCACGGAACGCACTTTCCTTTATCAAGGCTTCGGTCCATTGGCTCGCCATCCATCGTCTGGCTATCTCCAAGGATGGCGGTGAGGCGTTCTGGCAGCTCTGGCCCATCCGCATCGTGGAACAGGACGCACAGTATATCACCCGCGAGGATTTCCGTGTTGTGCAGGAACACGCGGCCGGCCGAACCTTTCACGAGATCGCCTCGGAACTGGATGATTCGGCAGAGGAAGTCCAGAACCTGCATCAGAGGACCCTGGAACGGGCCGCGGCGGTGCTTCAGGAGGCGCAGGGCAAGCCGGGCGACTCCGTTGAAACCGCCTTAAAACGTGTGGGTTTCCTGCCGTGGATGGAGGGCGTAAAGGAGCTGGCGGTGGCCGTCAGTCTGGTCCAATCCGGCCTCTCCCTTCTGGGTAATGCCGATAAAAATTTCTACCCAGCAGTGGCGGAGAGCCTGGGCATTACTCCGAATCAAGCCGCCTACCGCTTGCGCAAGGCTATCAACTCCGCATGGAGGAACAACCGTGAGCACGGGGAATATGACGAGATCTACCAAAGTATGGATATCATAGGGAGAGGTACGCGGGTGCAGGCGGTAGTCATCGCCCTGGCACGCTATATCGGGACAGCACAGGCTCCACCGGATAGAAAAGCACCCATTTCATAGTAATACAATGAAAAGCGCCCTGGCCGGGGCGCTTTTTAATCAAAATAAATAAGGGGGATATCCATGCGGGACGAGAACATCTCTATGTTAAAAGAACTGATTTCCAGCGATTTGCCAATAGCTAAGATTCTAAGCGACCCATGCCATCTTGAACTCCGGGAGTGGACCTCCAACGGGTTTCCGGTTTCCCAACTGATCGTAAAGTCGGAGCAGGCGGCCGAGTTGCTGAAGAAAGTGCCCGGTACTTATGTGACGATTATGACCGGTCTTTTAGATCTGGCCGCTGACGTGGACAATATGACTGCCTGTTTGGTAGAGCCGCTGCGGGAATTTCTGGCCCCGTTCTTCGGCGGGAAGCTGCTAATTTGCGGCATCGGCAATCAAGAGTAAATAACCGATTCCCTAGGGCCTGAAACAATACGGCGGCTTCCACTGAAAGCGATGGAGGGGCTGGAGGTGGAATCGCAGTTTATTGGGATGGCAACAGTATGTCCAGGTGTCGAGTGGAACACCAACCTGAATACGGCCAACGTAATTGCCGGAGTCGCGTCCCGCATGGGGGCCGACTGCGTACTGCTCATCGATTCCATGGCTTGTGATAACTGTAATAGATTGTGCGCCACCATTCAATTGTCCAACACGGGAATGTCCGGCCACAATGCCCCAAGGGTGCTAGACCGCCAAACGATTGGGATTCCCACCGTGTCCATCGGCATCCCCACCGTCCTGAACAGTGATGCGTTCCGTCCGGAATGCATCCCCGATACGATGTTCACGGTCAGTCATATTTCCGCCGTCATCAAGACCGCAGCCTATGCCATCGCCTCCGCAGTTCTCCAGGCCGTCTGTCCAGAATTGGACGGGCCATCCGCAAGATCCTTTGTGGAGCACAACCTCATCTGGTAAGAGGGCTCTTTTTTCTGTATGAGAGGAGAAAGCAAGTAATTTGTTTGCTTTCTCCCCCTTACCTGGGGCAGTTGGAAATCCTCCAGGGGTATGAGGACGGTTTGTTCCGCCCCAACAGGCCGATTGCCCGGTCCGAGTTTGTAGCGATCGCCACCCGCTTTACACAAATGACACTGACCGACCGGCAGCAGTTTTCCGATGTCGCACAAGATTACTGGGCGGCGGTCCAAATCAATTCCGCCAAGGTGCAGGGCTGGATCAACGGCTATCCGGACGGCACCTTCCGTCCTGACCAGAATATTACCAGAGCGGAGGCAGCGAAGATCGTCAACGGACTTCTGGGGCGCAGCCCCGACCGGGCCTACATTGACGGACATTCCGCTGATTTGAGACAGTTCCCGGACCTGGAATCCTCTTATTGGGCTTATGATGATATTGTAGAGGCGACCAATGCCCATAGGTATCAGAAGGGCGACGGGAGAGAGGATTGGACTGCGCTGGAGTAATCGGCAGAAAACGTGAAGATATTCCTTCCACAAACACCGGCAGGATAAGGAAAAATGGAAAGCACCGGGAATAAGGCGATAGCCGCATTTCCGGTGCTTTCCATATCTTTTCTGCTAGCAAGGAGCCGCTGGGATAACCCAGCGGCTCTTTGCAGTGTAAGTCACTATTTTTGAATCAACTTTACACTATCGAGATGAACAGTCGTCCCACCAGGAGAGTTACAATAGAAACCAACATCCAGATAGCCGGTCGACACGGTTACATTGGCTGTAATGAGGTTCCAGCCGGTTCCGGAGGCAGGCATATCAACATAGTAGTCGTTGCCGCCGTAGCCGGTCACTTCCATGCGCCCAACAGACGGATCCGCATTGGAGACCTTTACCCAGGCCCGGACTTCGTAGGCACCGTTCGGAATACTGATACCCTGATGAATGCTCTGCTGATAGGCGCTACCCAGATAGAAATAAGCGCGCTTGTCGCCCTCCATAGGCGATTCGGGCGGGTTGGTGCCGGAGCCGGAGTCTACACCCCACGCCACGGCCTGACCATCGGGATGCCACTCTGTCCAAGCGTTGCTGAAATCAGCAGGCCTTTCAAATCCACCGTTGTCGACCAGCGGCGCCGTGTTCTGGCCGCCGGAGATGTCTACTGTAAGTTTATCTACGTTAATGTTACCGGTATTGCCGGACTCATAGCGGAGGACAATCGCATTGAGGCCTCCGGACAGGGCCACTGTTTGGGTGAGATCCTTCCACTCGTTCCAATTGCCGCCTGCGCTGGGGAAGTTTACAGTGGAGACGTATGTACCGTTAACATAGAGATTCATGGTCTTTGCAGCTTGCGTGCCGTTGCAAAAACGGAAAGTGGCGGGATACTGCCCACTCTGCGGCACCTCGACGGAAAATTCGATTCCGTCGCCGTTCGAGGAGAGTGTATCCACAAAACCGCTCCCACTGTAGTACCAGTGGTCCTGGTTCGTCTTAGCAGAGCCATAGAGGGCGGCGGACTCCGCTTCGACCATAATGGCGGTGGGGAAGAAGGGGACCTGAATGTAATCAATGTTGACAAACCCAGTATCGCCAGCGGACTCGTCATGTTTCAGAGTAATTGCGTTGCTGCCCGCCGCCAAGGGAAGCGGCAGTACGGAATCTGCCCAGGTGTCCCAGTTGCCTGTACCTGCCATGCTGGTCTTTCCGATATAGCTGCCGTTCACATAAATGGAGAGAGACTTAGCTGCTGTATCGCCGTTGGCATATCGGATGGAGACATTGTAGTCACCGGCGTTTGCGACCTTGGCGTAGAGCGTCACGCCTGCGTCGTCGGCCTCTAGCTTGTCCACAAATCCCGCCCCGGAATAACCGGTGTGATTGCTGCTGACGCCCGCCTTAGTCTCGACGGACCCCCCGGAGAGGGACGCGTACTCTGCCTCATATTTCTGAGCGGAACTCTGCACACTTGAGCTGCCGGATACAGAGACCGTCGTAGAGGCGGTGCTGGAGGCCGCTGTCTTAACGTAGGTAACAGCACCGTAAACATCCGTTCCTACTGTCCAGCCCGTACCGGGGGCGCTTAGGAGGGCGTTGTAGTCGTCGTATCTGGTAAGCGCTGCACCATTTTCGGTGGCAAAGTTGGCAGCCTGTCCGTGAATTGCCAGATAGTAATAATCAAGCCCGCTGTTATAGCGGCCGGTCCTGCCCGCGATATCAATAGTGGAAGTCGTGCCCGACTTGCTGGCGGAGAGGACCTGAGAGAAGTAATTTCCGTTTTCGTACTGATAGCTCTCGCCGTCATCATCATAGCAGCGGAAGCTGGTCGTCTGGGCGGAGGGAAAAATGTCTACGTTGAGCCTATCAACGGTAGTCTGGTCCACGTAATCGAGAACATCTTGGGTGGGGATGATGGCGCCGGCCTTTACGAACATGGGCAGGTCCGTCCAGGATTCACTGTTGAGGCCGTAGGGGATATACTGCCCGCCGGTATACCGGGTACCGCGGTTGTAGTCGAACCAGGTCCCCTCGGGAAGGTAAATCCACTTGACCGACTGTCCGCGCTCGGTCACGGGAGCGACCAGCAGGTAATCACCGAACATCCAGGCGTCGGAGTAGTCGGCCACATTACTGTCGTTCGGGTGATCAAAGAGCAGCGGCCGGACCAGACCCAGGCCGGTCTCGAAGGCGTCACGCTCGTAGGCGTACATATACGGTATGAGCGAGTAGCGCTGCCGGATGGTCGCCTTGACCGCTTCCTCGGCGGTGGTTCCGAAGTACCACGGCTGACGCTGCTGATGGTTGGTGCCATGTACGCGGAACACCGGCGTCATGGACGCGAACTGAAGCCAGCGGGTATAGAGTTCCGGACTGGGATTTTCGATGCTGCCGGAATTTTGATTGAATCCGCCGCCGTCTGTGCCCCACTTAGGCTGGCCGTTGTTGATGGTGGAGAGGAGGGTGGCCTTCTGCTCATTCAGGCCTGCCGCCCAGTCGACCCGCTCGCCTTTATAGAACTGGGTTGCCACATCGCCGGACCAGATGCTGGTCGCGTACCGCTGAGTGCCGGGATAGTAGTTGCGGGCCGTCTGCCATACCCGGGTGCCGTCGTTTGTATAGGCCCGCTGACCCTCGTACATCGCTTGGGAAATCCCCATCGTGGCGAAATTGCCAAACCAGTAGTCGGCGCCGTTAGAGGACACCTTGTCCGTCTCATCGTTCCACCAGCCGACGATACCCTTATCGAACGCGTCCTCGGAGTGTTCCCACCACCAAGCGCGCTCACCTTCCTTGTAGGGGTCGATACTGCGCACGGTGACAGGAAGGAAGTAATCGACATATTCGTTATGTCCGGGATAGAAGTAATCGTTGGCCTGAGCGTACTGGCCCTGTACCGTCGGCGTTCCATCCTGTAGTTTGGTAACGACTCTGGGCTTGGTAATACCAATCATTTTAATGCCCTTAGCCGCCATATCGTCTTTGAGTGCGGTGGTTGAGGAGGAAGGAAAGTTATCCGTGTTCCAGGTGAACTCACCGTAGTCATCGCCATAGCGCTTCCAATCATAATCGAAAGCATAGCCGTCGATGGGGATATTCTTGGCGCGATAGAGGTCGACCATCTGGTTAAGCTCAGCCTCGTTGATGTCCCACTCAAAATTGGAGAAGCCCAGAGACCACTTGGGCATCATGGGGGAGGTGCCTGTAATTTTTGAATAGCCCGCCATAATTTCCTTCGGGCTGCCCAGCATGATGTAATACTCTACATCTTCTTTTTCGTAGCGCCGCCCCTCGACCGGAGTGCCTCCATAGTAAAACTCCATTTTGTTATCGACTGAATTGGTATAGGGATATCCGCCGTCGGAGTCGACCAGGATGCCATAGCCCGAAGTAGACCACATGAACGGCCCGCCGGAGTTGCCCTGTTGCCCGGCGGCGGCGGTACTGGAGTTGTCATTACGCAAAAGATCGCCGTTCTCGCTGAAGCAGTCGAAGCTGTGGATGCCGTACATATTGGAGGACTCAGCGCGGACAAATCGGACGCCATCATGGAAGATGCCGCCGCTGGCGGGTTCCCAGAAGAGCGTGGTGCCGTCCGCCTGCTTCACCGTCATCCGGCAGGGAGCCCGCGTGATTTCAATACGCATCCCGTCGGATTCAATTGTGATAGGGTCACCGGAAATATCAATGGATGCTGATGCGCCGCTCCAGGTCAAAGCAGGGTCGATGACAGGCGTGTTGGGACTCTCGGCCACCGAGCTGGGCTGATATTCGACCCGGAGGATGTTGTCCTGACACACCTCCAGGGTCAGCAGGTCATCGGATGGCTCCGAACCGTTGTCGACAGTCAGCGTCAACTTGTTACCGTTTACCGTTGCGGTAAGCACATCTCCCAGAGCCTCGGATGCCGCGGAGGCCGATGTAAATGCAGTGACTAGGGAAACCATGAGGGATAAGGTCACCAGTAGTGCTATGCCCTTTCTTGCTCGGCTTTTTTGCATCAGAAAACCCTCCTATTTATGTGCGGGGGTGCAGACAGTGACGTTTGCACCCCCGCCAAAGCACCTTTATCGGATAGAAATACAGTCGAGATTGCTGCCGGCGTAATCACCGGCGTTATAAGAAATTTTAATAGTATTGCGTCCTGCTTTCAGCGTAACAGGTACGGAGACAGTCCCCCACGTATCCCAGTCGGCGGTTTTGGGAAGATCAAAAGTTACCGCTGAACCATTGACAGATAAAGTACGCCGTCCCGCTTCCGACCCGGCGGAGTAACGGACATCAAGCGTAAAAGCCCCGGCCTGCGCGGCAGACACTGTGAACACAAGGCTGTCGCCGACCTCTGCGAACCCGTCAACAAAGCCGTCGCCGTAATAGCCGTCGTGGTTGGTATTCGTGGTTACGTTCGTCAAAGTGGCGTGTTCAGCTTCATAGGGTGCCTGATGGATGCCGTTTAGAACGATTTCCCTGCTGCTGGCAGAGGAGGCGGTCTTAACATAGGTAAGCTTCTCGCTCATGCTGTAATAGTAGGCATTGGCGGCCTGCGCCAATGCTGCGACAGAATCGACCTCTGCAAGCTCGGTCCCGTTCACAGTTACACCGGAGGGCACAGTGCCAAAGACCTGCGTGGTGACCGGAATAGAAGCGGCGGGCAGGTTCACAGTCACAATACCTGCGTTAAAATTCTCAGAGGCGCTGATCGTCATGGTACTCTGATCGCTGTTGGAGAGGGTATAGCTGCTGCTGCCTTTTGGGTATACGCGGAAGGTCAGGTTGGTATAGTTGTCAATGTCGTTGCCGATCGTGCCGCCCAGCTCATAATCGGCATTGAAATTCATGGGAACGATGCTGCCGTTGCGGACATAGACCGGGATAGAGTCCACGTCGCAGTAGTAGGACTTGGAGCCGCCGCCGGCGGTGAGCGCGTTATGGAACAGATCGATCCATTCGCCCTCGGGGAGGTAGACTTCCTTGATGGTCTGGCCCTCGTTCATCACCGGCGCCACTAGAATATTGCGCCCAAACATATACTGCTCGTCCAGGGAATAGACGTTGGGGTCGTCGGGGAAGTCAATGAGCATGGCCCGCATGAGGGGAGTGCCGTCGTTGGAGCACTGCATGGCCTCACTATAGATGTAGGGCAGGAGGTTCATGCGGGTATTCACGTAGTAGCTGAAGTGCGGCACGATGGTGCTGTCGCCTGTGCGCTCCTGCACGTTCCAAGGGCTGCGCTCCTCGCTGGGGGCGGGGTCGGACTTCTCACTGTGGAACTGCATAATGGGAGCGAAAGCAGACATCATGGTGCTTCTCTTGTAAAGCTCGGAGGTCGGAAAGCTACCGGTGAAGCCGGCAAGGTCCCATCCCCAGAAGGGAACGCCGGAGATGCCGGCGCTTAAGCCGGCGCTGAGTGCGTCTTTGAAGGCACTAAAGCTGGAGGACTGGTCGCCCGCCCAGAATGCGCCAGTCGTCTGTACACCAGCAGTACCCGCACGACTGAAGGTCATCCCCGTACCAGTCTTATCTGCGGAATAGTCATTGTAGCCCTTGATATAGGCATTGGGATAGGCGTTGCGCATCTCCTGTCCACGCTCGCCATTGTAAAAGGATGCGTCCCGGCCCCAGACCATCTCGCCGCCATCGGTCTTAAAACCGTCGATACCGACCCCGTCGAACAGATAGGCGCGCTTGGACATCCACCAGTCCACGGCGTCCGGGTTTGTAAAGTCAAGCAGCAAACTGTCCCCAAACCAGGAGCCGGTGGGGGTGCGATACTGGCCACCCTTGCCGTCTCCGACAGCGTAGCCCTGGTCGATCATATAATCCTCGTCGTTGTCCTTCTGCTCCCACTGGTAGTCGGTATACTTCAGAACGGGCACCTGCCACAGAAGAAGCTTCATCCCGTTATCGTGCACGGTATCCGTCATCGCCTTGGGGTTCGGCCACTTGTCGCTGAAATTAAAATCGCCGTAGCTGAAAGCGTCGCCGCCGGCCTTAGCGGTGTAGGTGCTGTCGTTGAAAATGTAAAATGTATTTTCATCGCTCCACTGCTCCAGCACGATCACCGTGGCGGGTATGTCGTGGGCGCCGGGCTTGTTGACCGCCTCCAGCACCTCGGACTGCCTGTCCCACTCATTGGCGGACATCCAGAGACCGAAGGCCCACTTGGGCATTGCCTGGGGCTTGCCGGAGAGCTGCGTGTAGCCGCTGATGACGTTGGCAGGGTCACCGCTGATGAGATAGTAGTCGAGCATGGAATCGGGGTCTCCATCGGTGTCTGCCCGGAACGTATACTGGCTGGAAGAGGTGGACGCCATGTCGAATTGGGAGTAATAGGTGGAATTGAGATACACGCCGTATCCTTTGCTGGAATAGAAGAAGGGGACGGATAGATAGGTCTTGGACCCCTGACTTTGATACTGATTGAAGACATAGGTATCCACGATATTGCCGCGCTGTTGGATACCATTGTATTTCTCGCCAAAGCCGTAAAACTGCTCGGTGGCGGGAGAGGCGTAGCCCTCCCTGACGCCGGCGATAACGTTGCTGCCGTCCGTCAGCCAGGAGAGTTCACTGCCAGTGCCTCCGTTCTGGGTCAGTGATTTGCCGTTGATAAGGTCATAGACCTCTATCCCATAAGGGGATTTGGTGATGGTCGCGCGTAGAGCACTGGTGGCGATCACGATTTGATTGCCGGAGTCGTTGACGGTATAGTCTGTGATCCCGCTTTCAAATTGGGCGGTACCTTTTGGAGAGAGCTGGAAATGGAGCGTATCCGCCGTCGGGAAGCTCAGCCCCAACTTGGGGCTGAATGTGCCGCTGTCGGGGGTCACATTGAGTACGATCGTACCGCCGGCCTGTGAGGCCAAGGAAACGGATTGGGCCTTCTCCCAGGCGGTGACATGGAAAGTAAATGGCCCGATATCCTTTGTGTCCTGGCTGTCCTTGTCGCCGTGTACGGTGTACTCGATAACGTCTCCTTTGGCAAAGGGGCCGATAGCGGCCTCCCAATAGCTGTTGTTGCCGTCATTGTACTTCCACTCGGCGCCGACATCCTGCTGGCGGGCGCCGTTCTTCGTGTAGGTCAGCCAAACGCTCTGGCCGGGTTCAAGGGGCCAGGTGGTGCTTTTGATATACACCATTTCGCCGGCCTGTGGGTCTTTGGGGTAGCGTTCCGTGGGCTGAGTCTCATAGAGGTCATCGATACCATAGGGGTCATGCCAAATGCCGTCAATGGCAAATACAGGCGTCGCCAAGGAAAAGCAGAGAACAAGGGCCAAAAGACCGCGCAGTGCTTTTTTCACAAAGAATCCCTCCTAATATAATTGGGTCACGAATACAAGAACGATTCTCACCCCCTCACATCATTTTTGACCGGATACGAGTCGGCTTGTCACGCCATTCGACCGGCGCAGATTTGGACGAGGGCTTTAAATGAGTCGATTGGGAAGTCGGTTTCGGTGCATTTGGCCGCGTCTCCGATACCCGCGGCAAGGAATCCACCCGCCTTGGCCGCCTGGACCCCGGCCACAGCGTCTTCTACGACCAGGGACTGGGAAGGGGGGATATTCAGCTTAGAGGCCGCCAGCAGGAATACCTCCGGGTCAGGCTTGGAATGTACGATTTGATTGCCGTCAGCAACGGCGTCAAAAAAGGTGTTTAGGCCAAGCCGTTCCAGAATGAGGGGCGCGTTTCTGCTGGATGACCCCACCGCCAGGCGAAGTCCAAGGCTCCGCAGCGTGTGAAGGGTATCGGAAACCTCGCCGCTGAGGTCTGCGGGGGTCATCTGAAGCAAGAACGATTGGTAGGAGCTGTTCTTTTCATCTGCAAACGCGCGCTTTTTTTTGTCGCTGTATGCGATGGGGCTGCTCTCCAGCACGATGTCGAGGCTCGCCATCCTGCTGACGCCCCGCAGCCGGTCGTTCACGGTTTGATCAAAAGGGATATTGAGCCGATTGGCCAGGGCTTTCCACGCCTGGTAGTGGTAGTCGTCCGTATGACAAATGACTCCGTCCAGGTCAAAAATCACTGCCTTTAAATTCATGTAATCTCCTAAAAAAGAGCGCAAAAAATACACCGGCACAAATCCGACTTTTGTGCGGTAACTTTTAGGCTGTCTTGATTTGATACTTAACGGAACTCCCAGGTGATAGGACAGCTTGCCTGTCCTATCACTTCAACTTTCCCATCATGCCAGGAAAGGGTAAAGAGGCTGCCCTTATCATCCCGGAAGGGTGCTGTACCGCTTGAACCGGCTAAAAGGAAATGAAGCTAACCACCCTCGGCTGAACCGCGCTCCAGAGGCATACCGAGCGTTTGTTTTCCGCCGAGGTCAAGTGCGACGCCGTGGCCGGCGCGCAGGAATACAGGTATTTTACCGTCTCCACCGGCCTCGACACTCTGTCCACCCTCGTAATGAGCACAGTCAAATAGGCCAACCCATGCCCCGGCAGGCAGATAAACCGACCGTGAAATGCGGCCTTCATTCAGCAGGGGGGCGACAAGCAGAGCATCCCCCAGCAAGAACGCATCATCACAGGCGACGGCCTGCGGGTCTTCCGGCCATTCATAGACCGGGGGGCGCATCATGGGGCGGCCACTTTCGGCGCAGTCCTGTGCCACGCTCCAGAGGTAGGGCATGAGGTTTATGCGCAGCCAATGCCAGAAACGCATTTCGGCGGTAAAACCGGGTTCATGATATGCTGCCGCCATATTCCAGGGGCTACGCTCGTTATTGCCCTCTCCGCCGGGCATCAGCTCCTTAAATTGACCGCCGTCAGGCTCGGAGTGCCACTGCATGACGGGACAAAAGCAAGCCAGCTGTGTGGCGCGTCGGTACAAGTCTAAAGAGGGGAGGGGGCCTGCAAAGCCGGCGATATCGAAGCTCCAGAAAGGAATGCCGGTCAGCGCGGCAGAGAGGCCGGCGGTAAGTGCACTCTTTAGTTCCGTGTTCTGCGACTGCTGGTCCCCGGCCCAGTGGATGGGGGTTGTGTGGGCGCCGGTGTACCCGGCGCGGCTGAACAGAACTTTGTTTTTCCCCAGGAAATTGCTGTAGGCGGACGTGTAGCTCTGGGCATAGCGGTTTTTGCCCTCCAGCCCGGAGGTCCCGTCGTGGAACAGCGCGGCGGGGCTGTAGATAAATTCGCCGCCATCGGTCTTAAACCCATCCACACCCATGTCCAGCAGATACCTGCGTTTGCTAAACCAGCTCTTCACAGTCTCGGGGTTGGTATAGTCCGGAATCATCGAGCCTGCGAACCAATGCCCCTCCGGGATGGTATAGGGCGTTTCATCGGCATTGTGAACCCCAAGGCCGCGCAGCTCCACGTCCGCCCGGTCCAACGCATTCTGCTCATTGGGCTCTTCGTCGGGACCCAGCTGCTTGTATACTGGAATCTGCCACAGCACCAAATGAAGGCCCCGTTCGTGAAGCTTATTTACCATCCCTTTCGGATCTGGCCATGGTGAAGAAGAAAAATCGAAGTCCTCATAGCGCAGAGGGGCGCCGCCTGAAACAGGAGTATATTTTGCCCCATTCCAGATGTAAAAGGTTGCCTCGTCGCTCCATGCCTCAAGGACCAGGACGGTCGCCGGGAAGCCCTCAGCCGTTAACTTCTCAAGCTGCGCCTCTGCTTCGGCCTGTGTGTTCCAACGGTTGGCGGAAATCCACGGACCAAAGGCCCATCTGGGTGGCAGTTTCACTGGACCGAACAGGGCCTGATAGCCTTGAATCATTTCTGCCGGAGCGCCTGTAAAGATAATTACCTGAGTACCTGTCGGCATGGAAATCCGAATCGAATCTTCGCCAAATTCAAAGCTAGTCTCTCGATCAGTATCCACGTAGAGCCCCAGGCCTGAATCAGTCCAGAAGAATGGGGCGGGGCAGTAGGTGTGCTCGCCTTGAAAGCAGAAGTGTTCTTCAACCCGGTTTACCACGGTATGACCCTTCTGATTTAAGGCATTGTATCTCTCGCCCATACCAAAGGCGCCTGTGTATGCAACCGTAACAGTCAGCAGAGCGGCACCGCATTCCTCGCGGTAGCTCATACACGCCTCTTTGCCGTTGGGGAGCGTGAGCGTACGCGTGGGCGCTTGCTCTGTAAAAAGGATCTGTTCCATAAAGCCTCCTTAGCCTTTGACGCCGCCCACGTTGAGGCCCTCTTTGAAGTAGCGCTGCGCACAGATATAGACGATCAAGATGGGGATGATAGACACGAGGCTACCCGCCATCATCAGGTTGTACTGGTTCTTGTACTGTCCCGAAAGTGTAGAGAGAAGGATGGGCAGGGTGTACTTGCTCTGGTCAGTCAGCAGCACCAGGGGGAGCAGATAGTCGTTCCACAGGTCCATAAAGGAGAGAATGGCCAGCGTCGCCAGGGTTCCGGAGCACATAGGCATTATGATTTTCCAGAAAATCTTCCAGTGACTTGCTCCGTCGATACGGGCGGCCTCGATATAGGCGTCGTTGATGGTCATCATTTTCTGACGAAGCATGAAAATTGCGAAAGCATTGAAGAGCTGGAGCATAATGAAGGCGTTGAGGCTGTTGGTCAGGTGCAGCTTTGTCATCACGATAAAGAGCGGGATGAACGTGATCTGCGCTGGTATCATCAGCGCCGTGATATACAGCTTGAACATACCATCCCGGGCCCGAAATTTGATTTTCGTCAGCGCGTATGCGGTCATGGCCGCGCAGACCAGCCGGACGAGGGTACAGACGACGGAGATATAAAAGCTGTTAAAGACCGAGGAGGCAAAGTTGGGAATGGAAAATAGCTTTTGGTATGCCTCAAGAGTGGGCTCCTTGGGAATCCACTCTACTGGAATAGACATGACGGCGCCTTTGCTCTTGAGAGAGGTGATGAGCATCCAGAAGAAGGGGATGCAGACCACTACGGCAATAGCGATGGCCACGACATAAAAGAGGATTTTGCCCCCGATGCGTTTGCGCCGCATAGACGTTTCAGTCATCATAATTCACCCACTTATTCTGAAATTTCATCTGGATGCCAGTCAGGACGAAGAGGATGGCAAAGAGAATCCAACTGAACGCCGAGGCGTAGCCCATCTCGTAATAACGGAAGCCGTACTTGTAGATACGCTCCACCATCACCATGGTAGACCCGCTTGGCCCGCCGTCAGGGGTCATGATCATCACCTGGGGGAAGAGCTGGAACGAGTTGATGAGGCTGATAATCAGCACGAAGAAAAGGGTGGGGGTCAGCAGGGGCAGCGTAATTTTAAGGAATTGCTTGACTTTACTGGCTCCGTCGATTTGGGCCGCCTCATAATACTGCTTATTGATGCCCTGGAGGCCGGAGAGGAGCATCAAGCCAAAATAGCCCATGTCTTTCCAGACCGAGGCGATGACAATGCCTACCATGGCCCATTGGGGGCTTTGGAGCCAGGAGGGACCTTGTATGCCGAATACGCCTAGAATATTGTTGATGACGCCGTACTCCGGGGAGAGGACCCATTTCCAAATGAGCGAGCCTGCCACCCAGGAGGTAAGCACGGGAATATAGTAGAGGACGCGGAAAACGCCGGTGCCCTTGATTTTGCTGTTGAGCACCATCGCCACGCCCAAAGAGAGCACCAGCATGAGGGGCATATACAAGACCACATACTTTAAGGTGTTACCAAGGACCTGGTATAGCTCCGGCGAGGTGAAAATCTCCTTGTAGTTCTCCAGCCCCACGAAGAACTGCTGCAAAAACTCGCCCGGATGCGAGAAGAGGGTCAGCTCGCTCAGACCGTCCCAGTCGGTGACGCTGACAAAGAGCAGCGTCACCATCGGCAGGATAGTGAAAACGAGAAAGCCAACAAAGCTGGGGATCAAAAAGGGAACTGCGTCCCGGAAACCTCTTTTCCGTCTTGGCGGAAGGCGTACCGCAGTGTCGGTGCTGCGCATACTGCCCACTCCTTTCTCTCCCTTATAAAATAATCGGAGGGCAGGCATGGCCTGCCTGCCCTCCGTATGACCACTTGCCGCTATTTTACTTGCTCAGGTCGATTTTGGCCTCGCAGTCTGCCTGCATATCTTTCAGAGCCTGTTCGGGCGTGACAAGACCGGCGGCGGCGTCATTGAGGTGCTGCCCGATAATGTCCTGGAGCTCAGCAAACTGAGTGATGACGGGCGGAGTGACCAGATAGTCCAAGCTCTTGAAGACGGCCTCGCGGTTCTCGGGAGGGGTCACGGCCAGATACTGGTCCACAATGGACTGATCGGTGACAGGGGGCAATTCCCACGCGGCGTCCAGGCGAATCTGGGTAGCGGCGGGATTGGAAGAAATAAACGCGATAAAGTCGGTGGCCACGTCCGCGACCTTGCTGTCCTTGTTGATGACATAACCGTTAGAGAAGAAATGGGCCGCCTTCTGCGTGTGGCCGGGTTCAACAGTGATATCCCAATCAAATTCACAGTCACGGGTGAAATCGGGGAAGGCCCAGATACCGGTGACGATCATGCCCAGGCGGCCGGACTTAAAGAGGTCCCAATCGCCCATACCGGCCATCTGCTCAGCAGTGGGCATCACGTTGGTCTTCTGCTGCATATCGACCATGTACTGGAGTGCCTCTACGTTAGCGGGAGTGTCCATCGTGAACTGGGTGTAGTCGTCGTTAAAGAGGCTGCCGCCGTTCTGCTTGACGACCTTGTAGTACTCGTTGAAGGAGATGGGATGATAATAGCCGAAGATATTGTCGCCCAGCGCTCGAATCTTCTCGGCGGCGGACATCGCGTCCTCCCATTTCCAGTCATCGGTGGGATAGGAAATGCCGGCCTGGTCAAACAGATCCTTGTTGTAGATAAGTACCACGTTGGAGAAGCTGTTGGGCACGCCGTACTGGTGGCCATCAGCCTGGAAGGCCTTCAATGCCATCTCATTATAGGAATCGGTATCAATGCCCTGCGCCGCGATGATATCGTCCAGAGGCATCAGGGCCCCTTTCTTGGCGTAGGAGACAAAGTTCTCGTAGTTGAGTTCAAACACATCCGGCGCCTGTCCGCCGGAGACCTTGGCGGTAAGCTGTGTGAAATAATCATCGTAGCCATAGCTCTGGAGCTTAATGGTGACATTGGGGTGCTCAGTGGTGTAGGCGTCGATCATCTGCTGGAGATATGCTTCGTTATCGCCGGAGCCGGAAAATTGCTCGAAAGTGATGGTGACCTTTTCGTCCGTGGTCGGAGCAGAGGGCTGTACCTGCTGACTGCCGGAAGGAGAGGCGGCAGGCTGGCTGCCGGAGGGCTGGGAAGCTGCTGGGGCACAGGCCGAAAGCGCGAGAGTCATTGCCAGAGCAGATGCGAGAATAGGCAGAGACTTTTTCATCATTGTTCCTCCTCAAATGTATTTGGGACTGCTGTTGATTTTTCGGCCCATTTCGCGTAAACTAATAATTGCGAAAGGACCCTGCCATGGGAACTTTTGCGGCGGTCTGCATGAGCTTTGACGGGCTAGTGTGCAGGCCGCCTTTTATACCTACTCACCAAGCTGCTTGACCGACCCGCGCTCTATAATGGATACGGGCAAAATCTGCTCCCTCTTGGTAAGGTCAGGTACGTTGATATTGTTGATGAGAAAGTCTACCGCTTTCTCACCCTTCAGAGAAATCTCTTGCCGGACGGTGGTCAATCCGGGAGTAAGGTATTTGGAAATCTCCAGGTCGTCAAAGCCCATGACCGAGATATCGTCGGGGACGCGGACGCCTCTCTCGTAGAAACCCTTCATCGCACCGATAGCCAGAATATCAGCCGCAGCGACGACGGCGGTTGCAGGCATCTTGGATTCCAGCAACAGGTTTGCTGACTCGATTCCGCTCTCATGGTCAATCTGTCC
>OKVW01000621.1_pt1 | contig 19548 bp, 13 predicted proteins | sample 1606991 | NCBI WGS metagenome assembly OKVW01 (sample SAMN03281021, study PRJEB24777) | human gut metagenome | isolation source: fecal sample PR177 from 1 month old male Malay infant, vaginal delivered...
CCGGCCATTGGGCCAAGACAGGAAGCACCATCTGGATTACTTTCAATGAAGCTACTCCAGGCACCGGGAAGCTGGAGAAGGCGAATCGTGTGGCCCGTCGGCGCTGTATCAAAAATGATGTGATCGAAGCGGGTCAGCAGGGTAGCGTCTGTCAATAAGCCGGTGAACTCGTCAAACGCCGCAATCTCAGTGGTACAGGCTCCTGAAAGCTGCTCGCTGATACTGTTAACAACGTCATCTGGCAGAAGACCTTTGATAGGATCAACAATTCTGGCGCGGTATTGCTGGGCGGCTTCCTGCGGGTCAATCTCCAGAGCAGAAAGCCCAGGAACTACTGTCACAGGGCGAATGTTGTTACCGATAGCTTGGTCGAATACCTGGCCGACATTCGAGGCAGGATCGGTACTGACCAGCAAAACCTGCTTACCCTGTTCGGCAAGGCGGATAGCCGTCGCGCAGGAAATGGAAGTTTTTCCTACGCCTCCCTTGCCAGTAAAAAACAGGTAAGGCGGGATATTCTGTAAGAATTTCATATGTCCTCCTGACATATTCAGCAACAGGAAGTATTACCACCACAGCAGCTGGTGGGAGCTAACCCTACCTTCTCCAGCGGAATACCGAACCAGCGAGCCAGCTCAGCACGTTTTGGGTATCGCCCTGCCATCACAGTTTCACCGTCCAACAGCAGTAGCGGAAGCCCTTCTGCTCCAGATGCTTCGAGGAATGCTTTCGCTTTCTCATTCTGAACAAAGCTCATGGGCTGCTGCGCCAGGTTGTAACGTTCAACCTGTACGCCACGTCCTTTCAGCCACTGCACATCAGCAGAAAAATCAACCAGAACCTGATCGACATCTGAGCCACATACGCCGGTACTGCAGCACATTGCCGGGTCAAACACCGTTAACGTCTTCATTCTAAATACCTCACATTCGTAAAATCATATATGTTCAGGCAAATTTTTTAGATGCAAACAGCCTTACCGCTACCAAAGCAGTTTGCCGATGCCAGCTTACGGGCGATGGCCTGTACGTCGTCCTGTTGGCTTAACCAGGCCTGCTCAATCACCTGAGCGGCCCAGGAAGGAATATGCGGGGACAGGCGGTAATGAACCCACTTGCCCTGTTTGCGATCCAGCAAAAGTCCACTTTCCCGGAGCATTGCCAGATGGCGTGAAATCTTGGGCTGAGACTGTTCCAGCGCAGTACATAGATCGCACACGCATAGCTCTCCCATCTCTCTAAGCAGTAGCACGATGCCCAGGCGGGTTTCATCGGAGAGATTTTTGAAGAGTTGTAAATTGGTAAGTTTCATTGATACCTCCGACAAATATTTTTAATGATAAACAGGTTTGTACAGGAGTCAATGTCATATTCGATTTTTCATATGTGTTTTGGGGGTGGGTTGGTAGAATTTAAGAAAATTTGGTTTTGTAAAGTGGAAGTAGTCCCAATTTTCAAAATAACAGGTTTACATCACTGAAAGAGAGGATATTATCATCAAAAATTGTTCATCAAAGATGCGGGTCGTATGAGTTCTACACACCAAGAATATCTTTACAGGCAGTTATTTCGACTGAAGATTCATGAAAGCATGGGCGATGCTTTTCAGGCTCTTTTTTCGAAGGTTATGCAATATACGACCCCTGGATTCCAGGCTGTATCACCGTGGGGAAACTGGGGAGATGGTGGAAACGATGGATGGATAGAAACCGAAGCTCACTACTTCCAGGTTTATGGCCCCAAGCCTTCTAATCAAATCAAAGAGCTAGAAGCTGTTAATAAATCGATTGGCGATTTTGACAAATTAGTTGTTAAATGGGGAAAGGTATCAAAGTATACTTTTGTTATGAATGATTATTTTAAGGGTATTCCTGCACCTGTAGGAAATTCCCTAAAAAAGCTTGCGGACGAAAAATGCCTTGACCATGCAGGAGCTATGGGAGGGATGGAACTCCTCAAAGAGTTTATGTCTTTGTCAGAGTGTGATAAGCAAGATATTGTAGGTTTAATTCCAGACGTAGATCTGGATTTTATTGATAGTCGTGCTGTCGGCGAAGTTTTGAATTATTTGGCATATAAATCCTCTTCAGACTTGGCTTTTTTAAGCGAAACAGCACCTGATTTTGATGAGAAAATAAAAATAAATGGTATTTCTAAGCCTATAAAATTAAGGCTTGAAATGAATAGCTATCAATTATACCTAATAAATGAATTTCTCAATTCTGTAGATAATGGTTTAGAACAACGCATAGCACAGGAAGTCAAAGAGACTTATGCACAAAGTAAATTAGCCATATCTTCCGAAATTCCTGAACGAGCGGACTTGAGATATCTTTGGATGATTGATAGATTACTCCCATCAGGAATTCATGAAAATGCTAAAGCTAGCTATAGATTTGCCGCTGAGCTGATCTTGGCAAAATATTTTGAGACGTGCGATGCGTATGAACATCCAAACAATGCTTCTGCCACATAAACATATTAGATTTAGCAATTCTTTAGTAGCAATTGCTGGGTACATCCGGACAATTATAGATGAACCACTATCTGTCGATGAGCTCTGGTCGAAAATTGAACAAAAAAAATCCACAGAGCTGATAACTCCATCATTTACACAATTTATATTTGCCCTAGATATTCTATTTTGCATCAAGCAGATAATTGTTGATGAAGAAGGCAGATTAACTTTGGAAGTTTGCAATGATAATGAACTATAGTAGAAGAGAAGTTTAATGAAACTAATCCGCTTAACTTGCGATCAACCAACTTTTCACCCTGTATATTTCAATGAATCTGGATTAACTCTAATAATAGGGGATAGTTCAACTGAAAAAGAAGGGAGTAGTAATGGCGTTGGCAAAACGTTAGTACTTGGCCTTATACAGCATTGTTTAGGAGCAAATGCTGATAAAAAATTATCCTCTGCTGTTCCTGATTGGTGGTTTACATTAATTTTTTCACACAACGGGACTGAATACTTAGTTTCGAGAACGGGTAATGGGAAAAAAATAATATTAAATGATCAGCCTATTTCTTTAAAGGCATACAAAGAGTTATTGGAAAAATCTGGCATATTTAACTTAAATGATAACATTCCTTATTTAAGCTTTAGGTCACTATTTAAGCGGTTTACACGATATACAAGGGATGACTGCATTAGCCCAGTTCGCACAACTAAAGAGCCTGATTTTGAAGCTTTACTCCGAACGGCATTTTTATTAGGTATTGATCATACCTTAATTTTGTCTAAAAGAAATAATAAGCATGAATTAGACAAGGTTAGTCAATCTTTAAAAAATTGGCAGAACGACGATATATTAAAAGATATGTTTAGAGCTGGTTCTCAGCCCAAAGTTCGTTATGAGTGGCTTGAGCGTGTCATTCCGAAATTGAAAGATGAGCTAGATGAATTCCAGATTCATGAAAAATATCGAGCTATAGAAGAAGAAATAAATATATTAACAAAGAAAGTACGAGAGTTAGAAAAAAATAAAAACATTATTGAATTTAGAATAAGTAATATTGATAAAACTCTTTTAGAACATCCAGATATATCAAGAGAAGATTTACTTGATTTATATTCTGGTTTGCAAAATATTTTCAAACCAGAAACATTAGCTCATTTTGAAGCGGTTGAAAATTTTCATAATTCACTTTCTTTCAATAGAAAAAGACGATTAGAGAAGGATAAAATAAATCTGCTTTCTGAATTGGAAATTCTCAGGTTTAATATTACTGAAGTTTCAGAGCTTCGAGATCTAAATCTGCAATCTTTGAATGGTAAAAAAGCGCTTGATGAATATTCCGTCGTTGCAAGGCAACTTGCTGAATTAGAGGAAGAAAAATCAAGATTGCATGAATACTTAAACTTTGCAACTAAACTCCAAGAAAAAGCACAAAAATTAAGAGAAAGAAAAGTTGAACAAGATAGACTGGCGGTTGATTATACTTCCACCAATCCTTTATCAGAATATGATAGAATATTTGCCGAGCTTGCTGAAATATTGTATCCGAGAGTACCGGCTGGTATAGTCTTAGATGTTAATACCGGTGATAATCAAATTCGTTATGATTTAAGCATTCAAATAGAAGGAGATGATTCTGATGGTATTAATGATGCAAGGATATTATGTTTTGATTGGTTAGTATTTATGTATGGTCAAAATCATTCGATGAATATGTTGTGGCATGACAACCGCCTGTTTGCTGATATTGACCCTGGGGTGCGTTCAAGATGGTTTGCATTCATAAATGAATCTGTGAAATTTAATGGAAAACAGTATATAGCGTCGTTAAACACAGAAAACTTCCAAGCTATGGCCGAAACACTCTCCAAGTCAGAAATGGATGATTTAAGGTCAAAAGTTGTACTCACATTGCGAGGAGATAAAGCTGAGAATAAGCTTTTTGGCATTCAATTTGGAAGCAAAAAATAAAAATAAAGTGGGCTGTTAAAATGCCCACTTGAAAATTAATTAAAGCTGATATTTTAATTACTTTATCGATATACATTTCACTTTAATAAAGTTTGAATACCACTGCATCATCTCTCTACGCCCCTCCAAATACTGCGCATGGTTGTAAGTCCCACGTATCGCGTTCTTATCCACATGGGCTAGCTGCGTTTCTATCCACGCTGAGTTAAAACCTTCTTCATGGAGTATGGTACTCATCGTGTGGCGGAAACCATGTCCTGTCAGCCTTCCTTTATATCCCAATAACTCAATAACCTGATTAACGCTTTCCTTTGAGATCGGCTTCGTTCGATCGTTACGTCCGACGAATACCAGTGGGTATAGCCCGGTAATAGGTTTAAGTGACTCAAAGAGCTCGACAACCTGATCCGACATCGGAACGATGTGTGGTCGTTTCATCTTCATCACTTCAGCAGGGATCTCCCAAAGCCGCTTTTCAAAATTGATATCCTCCCAGCGGGCAAAACGTAATTCCTGAGTTCGTACCCCTGTAAGCATGATGATTTGAGTCGCAGTCTTGGTAACAACGCTACCGGTGTAACCGGCAAGATCCCTAAGAAAGTGAGGGAGTTCTTCGGCTGTCAGGAATGGAAAATGTGTTTTCTTTGGTGTTGCGAGGGCTGTGGCGAGATCGGGTGCTGGATTGTATTCAGCGCGTCCGGTCACAATCGCATGACGGAATACTTCACCGCAGCGCTGTCTGACTTTGCGCATCTTTTCTAATGCACCACGCTTTTCCATACGACGAAGGGTTTCCAGCAATTCCATGGGCTTAATTTCAGCTATAGGGCGCTTACCGATGTAGGGGAAAATATCCTTTTCAAAGGTATCAATAATTTCATCGCGATAGCGTAATGACCAACGATCCGCTCTCAACTGATGCCATTCACGGGCAATAGCTTCGAAGGTATTTTCATAGTTAAGCTTTTGGGCAATTTTCTCTGCTTTCTTTACTTCACCGGGATCGCTTCCAGCAGACAGCAGCTTTTTCGCAGCATCACGCTTTTCGCGTGCTTGAGCGAGAGAAACCTCGGGATAAACGCCGAAAGCAAGACGCTTTTCTTTACCTGCGTAGCGATACTTTAAACGCCAGTAACGTGAGCCGTTGGTAGTTACTTCAAGGTAGAGGCCGCCACCATCAGATAGCTTATACGGCTTCTCTTTGGGTTTGGCTGTATCAATTTGTCTGACTGTTAGCTTCATTGGGGGCATCTCAAAATGGGGCTATAAATCATGCCCCCCATTATGCCCCCAGAATGCACTTGATTCTGGTAGAGACAGTAGACCTCGGGAGAACATAATCAGCTTTAATTGCGGGTATTATAGGGGATTTACTTGAGACAGTGGAGTTCAGTAGAGGCTAATTGGCGGAAGATCACAGGAGTCGAACCTGCCCGGGAACGCTGGCGCCCCCAACTGGATTTGAAGTCCAGCCACCTCACCGGAGATGACGATCTTCCGCGCCTCGATTGCTACATGGAGGCGGGGCGCATTATAGCTACTTTCAGGCATTTACCACATACCCCACACCACTTTTTTCACCTCTCTTTTGACCTGCACCCCCCTGTTTCAGTTAATTCTTAAGAAAATCCTCAGGTTAACCTTTCGTGCTCTCCAGTATTTACCGCGATCACAAAAAACAAGAAACGTAATCTGCTAACCAGAAAACGCAATACCCCCATCTGAAACAATGGTTTAAAACCAATGCAACCGGTCTCAGCGCCCCCTACAGCGTGAAGGATAAAAAAAGATGAGCGAAGTACTGTCAGTAAAAGAGAAGATTGGCTACGGCATGGGAGACGCCGCCAGCCACATCATTTTTGATAACGTCATGTTGTACATGATGTTTTTCTACACCGACATTTTCGGCATTCCCGCCGGGTTTGTCGGCACCATGTTCCTGCTGGCCCGCGCGCTGGATGCGATCTCCGACCCGTGCATGGGGCTGATTGCCGACCGCACCCGCAGCCGCTGGGGTAAGTTCCGTCCGTGGATTTTGTTCGGCGCGATCCCGTTCGGCATCGTCTGCGTGCTGGCCTACACCACGCCGGACCTCAGCCTCAACGGCAAAATGGTCTACGCCGCCGTTACCTACACCCTGCTGACCCTGCTCTATACCGTGGTCAACATTCCTTACTGCGCGCTGGGCGGCGTGATCACCAGTGACCCGACGCAGCGTATCTCCCTTCAGTCCTGGCGCTTTGTGCTGGCGACGGCGGGCGGCATGCTCTCTACGGTGCTGATGATGCCGCTGGTGAAGCTGATTGGCGGCGACGATAAGGCGTTCGGCTTCCAGGGCGGGATTGCCGTGCTGTCGGTGGTCGCGTTCCTGATGCTGGCGTTCTGCTTCTTCACCACCAAAGAGCGCATCCAGGTGCCGCCGAGCACCACCTCCATGCGGGAAGACCTGCGCGACATCTGGCACAACGACCAGTGGCGCATCGTCGGCGTGCTGACCATCCTCAACATCCTCGCCGTCTGCGTGCGCGGCGGCGCGATGATGTACTACTGCACCTGGATCATGGGCTCGCCGGAAGTGTTCGTCGCGTTCCTCACCACCTACTGCGTCGGCAACCTGATTGGCTCCGCGCTGGCGAAACCGCTCACCGACTGGAAGTGCAAGGTCAGCATTTTCTGGTGGACCAACGCCGCGCTGGCGGTGGTCAGCGTGGCGATGTTCTTCGTGCCGATGCATGCCACCATGGTGATGTTCGCCTTTATCTTCGTCATTGGCGTGCTGCACCAGCTGGTGACGCCGATCCAGTGGGTCATGATGTCCGATACCGTCGACTACGGCGAATGGACTAACGGCAAGCGCCTGACCGGCATTAGCTTTGCGGGCACGCTGTTCGTGCTGAAGCTCGGTCTGGCGCTGGGCGGGGCGATGATCGGCTGGATGCTGGCAGGCGGCGGCTACGACGCGGCGGCCAAAACCCAGAACAGCGCGACCATCAGCATCATTATCGGCCTGTTTACCCTGGCCCCGGCGGTCTGCTACGTGCTGAGCGCCATCATCGCCAAACGCTACTACACGCTGAAAACCCCCTTCCTGACCAAAATCCTGGGCGAGCTGGCACAGGGCGCGCGCCGTAATCAGCAGGAATTTGAAACCCTGCCGGTCAGCAAAGAATTGCAGAACTAAGAGGACGAAAGCATGAAAATCAGTGATGGAAACTGGCTTATTCAACCGGGCCTGAACGTGACCTGTCCGGTTCAGGTGTTCGACGTGGAGCAGCAGGGCAATGACCTGGTGGTGTACGTGGCGCCGCGTGACGTGCGTGAACGCACCTGGCAGCTCGACACGTTGATGTTCACGGTGCGTCTGTTTTCCCCGCAGGAAGGGATTGTGGGGGTGCGCATCGAGCACTTCCAGGGCGCGCTGAACAACGGCCCGCACTATCCGCTGAACGTTCTGAAAGACGTGAAGGTCGAGATTGAAAACAACGCCGAATTTGCTGAGCTGAAAAGCGGCAGCGTCAGCGTGCGCGTCACCAAAGGCGAGTTCTGGGCGCTGGACTTCCTGCGCAACGGGCAGCGTATTACCGGCAGCCAGCTGAAAAATAACGGCTACGTGCAGGACAGCAATACCCACCGCAATTACGTGTTCGAACGTCTGGATCTGGGCGTGGGGGAAACGGTCTACGGCCTGGGCGAGCGTTTTACCGCGCTGGTGCGCAACGGCCAGACGGTCGAGACCTGGAACCGCGACGGCGGCACCAGCACCGAGCAGTCCTACAAAAACATCCCGTTCTACCTGACCAACCGCGGCTACGGCGTGCTGGTGAATCACCCCGAGAACGTCTCGTTTGAAGTGGGCTCCGAGAAAGTTTCTAAGGTGCAGTTCAGCGTGGAAGGCGAATATCTTGAGTACTTCGTGATCGACGGCCCGACGCCAAAAGAGGTATTAAACCGCTATACCCGCTTCACCGGGCGTCCGGCGCTGCCGCCTGCCTGGTCGTTCGGCCTGTGGCTCACCACCTCGTTCACCACCAACTACGACGAAGCCACGGTGAACAGCTTTATCGACGGCATGGCCGAACGGGACCTGCCGCTGCACGTGTTCCACTTTGACTGCTTCTGGATGAAGGCCTTCCAGTGGTGCGACTTCGAGTGGGACCCGGTGACCTTCCCGGACCCTGAAGGGATGATCCGCCGCCTGAAGGAGAAAGGGCTGAAGGTCTGCGTGTGGATCAACCCGTACATCGGCCAGAAATCCCCGATCTTCCGGGAGCTGAAAGCGAGGGGCTACTTGCTCAAGCGCCCGGACGGCTCCCTGTGGCAGTGGGACAAATGGCAGCCGGGGCTGGCGATTTACGACTTCACCAACCCGGACGCGTGCCGGTGGTATGCCGACAAGCTGAAAGGCCTTGTGGATATCGGCGTCGACTGCTTCAAGACCGACTTCGGCGAGCGTATTCCGACGGACGTGCAGTGGTTCGACGGGTCCGATCCGCAGAAGATGCACAACCACTACGCCTACATTTATAACGAACTGGTGTGGAACGTGCTGAAAGAGACCGTCGGCGAAGAGGAGGCGGTGCTGTTTGCCCGCTCGGCGTCCGTGGGGGCGCAACAGTTCCCGGTTCACTGGGGCGGCGACTGCTACGCCAACTATGAGTCGATGGCCGAAAGCCTGCGCGGTGGGCTGTCGATTGGCCTGTCCGGCTTCGGGTTCTGGAGCCACGATATCGGCGGGTTCGAAAACACCGCCCCGGCGCACGTCTACAAGCGCTGGTGCGCGTTCGGGCTGTTTTCCAGCCACAGCCGCCTGCACGGCAGCAAATCCTACCGCGTGCCGTGGGCGTACGATGACGAGTCCTGCGACGTGGTGCGCCACTTCACCCAGCTGAAGTGTCAACTGATGCCGTACCTGTACCGTCAGGCGGCGCTGGCCCGCGAGTTCGGCACGCCGATGCTGCGGGCGATGATGCTGGAGTTCCCGGACGATCCGGCGTGCGATTACCTCGACCGCCAGTACATGTTGGGGGATTCAATGATGGTGGCGCCGGTGTTCTCCGAGGCGGGCGACGTGCAGTTCTACCTGCCGGAAGGGCGCTGGACGCACCTGTGGCACAACGACGAAATTCAGGGCAGCCGCTGGCATAAGCAGCAGCACGATTTCATGAGCCTGCCGGTCTACGTGCGCGACAACACGCTGCTGGCGCTGGGCAACAATAACCAGAAGCCGAACTACGCGTGGCACGAGGGGACAGCCTTTCAGCTGTTTAACCTGGACGATGGCGCAACGGCGGTAAGTGAAGTGCCTGCGGCGGACGGTTCTGTGGTGTTTACGCTGAAGGCGTCACGTCAGGGCGACGTCGTGACCTTTACCGGCGCGGGAGACGCGCAAAACTGGTCGGTGTGTTTGCGCAACGTGCAGAAAGTGCGCGGCGTGAAGGGCGGCTCGCACGCGGGCAGCGAGTGGGGCGTGGTGGTGAAAGCCGAGGGGGATGAGGTGGCGGTTCAGCTCTGAGGTGGAAAATGCACGGTGGCGCTGCGCTTACCGGGCCTACGGTAATTATGCGGTCTGATGCCCTCACCCACAGGGAGAGGGAACCAAAACCTCGTAGGCCGGGTAAGGCGAAGCCGCCACCCGGCTTTTTACTGTGCCGGCGCCATCGCCGACACCACGCCGCCCGTCATCGTCTGCTCTACCTGCTGCTTATCCATATTCACCGCGCTCAGCTTCCCATTCACCGTTGGCTTCAGCGGCGCACTGGCCTGCACGCTGCCGCTGGCGGTGAGCTGAATATTGCCGTCACCTGCAATCGGCAGCGCAGGCCAGCCCCACTGCTGCAGCACGCTGAGCGGCACGCCGCGCCCGTTGAGGCTCACCGCGGTCTGCCGCTGCGGCAGCTGGGAAACGGTCGCCGTGGCTTCCAGAATACCTTTCTCGGTAAACGCGCTCAGGTCGGTAATGTTCACCGTCGCGGCGTTAGCATTCAGCGCCAGCGACGGACGGCGCACGTCCACGCGGTTAAAGGTCGCCGCCGCGCCGTTCAGGGTTGCGCTTCCGCCCCAGACGCCCCACTGGCGATCTTTCACCAGCTGCAGGTTTGCGCCATAGCCGTCCAGCGAGGTGATCTGCCACGGGAAGGCGGGATCGATGTCGATCACCAGGTTGCGGCTCAGGCCAAATTTTTGCAGCGTAACGCTGTTCAGCCATTCCGGCAGAGGCGCCATCCACAGCGTTTTCCAGTTCTGCGGCAGGGTATACTCCAGCCCGGCAATGGCGACATCGTCCAGCACCAGCGCTTTACCGTCGCGCAGCCAGTTACCGGACGTGCGCACCATGCCGCCTTCCCAGCGGGAGGTGAACTGGCGCAGCGCCATGCCCTGCGGGGAAAACTCCGCATTCAGGATCGGATCAAAAAGATGCAGCGAGCCGTAGATAAACTCGCTGGCGTTCAGCGACAGGCGGCCTTCCTGGCTCTGCCAGTCACCTTTGCTCAGCGTCAGGTTGCGCAGGCTTAAATCGAGGTCGGTCACCGCCCAGTCCGGACCCTGAAGCCGGGCGTCGGTCACGTCCAGACGACCAATCTGCAGAGAGGGGATAGTGGCCAGCGGTGCGAAGAACGCCGTCAGCGTTTTATCGCTCTGCAGGCGGATCTCGTTCAGGCGCATGGTGTCGATAATCCAGCTCCCGTCGGCGTTGCGCAGGGCCGAGCCGGTGAGCGAGCCCCGGGCCATATCGGCGCCAATCGTATTCAGCACCACTTCCTTGCCGTTAAGCTGGCCCTCGATCAGCACGTTGGTGGCCGGTACGCCGTTGAGGGCCAGCGAGCCTGCGCTCATCTGGATCTGCGCGTGATTACCCAGCACGTTGCCCGCTTCCGGCTGCCACGGGCTGACGCCGCCCGTCACCTTCTGCGCGCTCAGATCCCATTCGGTATTCGGGCTGTTAAAGGCCATATTGTTCAGCTGCAGGCGATCCGCCTGGAAGGGCAGCGGCGCGGTCTGCGGGGAGAGATTCAGCGTGCCGTCGAACAGGGTGATGGTGTCCACGTGCAGCGGATCGGTTATCTGGCGGCTGCTGAGGCCGATATCCACTTTTTTGGCCACCAGCGTGGCGGGTTTACCGTCCCGGCCGAAGGTGACGTTTTCCAGAATGAGGTGGGATGGTGACGAAAAGCGGTGATTCATCTTGTCGAAACTGAGCTCGTAGTCGGTATTCACCGTTACCCAGCTGCTGACCTGAGTCGCGCCCCAGCGGGTCTGGAGCAGAATATAGAGCGCCAGTATCACAATGAGCAGGGCTACCAGAAGATAGACGAGTAGCTTTCCAATAAATTTCATGGTCTTCCATCCCGCAAAACGCACATAAGGGAGTTATGCACGATTTATGCGCAATCCTCAAGGCGGGAATGGTGTAAATAGATGTCACGGCAGACATTGACTGCCTGCCGTGAAGGGGATCAGTTCTTTTCAGGCGGGAAAACGAGGTTCAGCACGATAGCGGTGATACCGCCCGCGGCAATGCCGGAAGAGAGCAGGTTTTTCACCCAGTCCGGGGCAAACTGCAGGATCAGCGGCTGCTGAGAAACGCCCAGACCGACGGCCAGCGACAGCGCAATAATCATGATTGCGCGGCGGTTCAGCGGCTCGCGGGAGACGATACGCACGCCGGAGGCCGCGATCGTCCCGAACATCACCAGCGTTGCGCCGCCCAGCACCGGCTCAGGGATGTGCTGCACAAAGCCGCTCACCGCCGGGAACAGGCCGAGGACGATCAGCATCAGCGCCACCACGAAGCCGACATAGCGGCTGGCCACGCCGGTCAGCTGGATCACGCCGTTGTTCTGACCGAAGCAGGAGTTCGGGAAGGTATTGAAGACCGCAGAGACAAACGAATTCAGACCGTTCGCCAGCACGCCGCCTTTCAGGCGCTTCATGTACAGCGGGCCGGAAACGGGCTGCTCGGAGACGTCGGAGGTGGCGGTGATGTCGCCGATGGTCTCCAGAGAGGTGATCATAAAGACCAGCATCAGCGGCAGGAGCAGACCCCAGTCAATGCCCAGGCCGTAATACAGCGGCGTAGGGACAGTGATCAGCGCGCTGTTGGCTGGCGCGGCGTTCTCCGGCAGCATGCCCAGCGCCCACGCCAGCAGGTAGCCTGCCGCCATGGCGATCACCAGCGAGGCGACGCGCAGGTATGGGTTACGCTGGCGGTTAAGCAGAATAATGATGGCCAGCACGACGCCCGCCAGCAGCAGGTTTTTTGGCGCGCCGAAGGTGTGGTCGCTCATGGCGGCATAGCCGCCGCCGATGGAGGTGAGGCCCACCTGAATCAGCGACAGGCCGATAATCATCACGACGACGCCGGAAACCAGCGGGGTGATGACGCGGCGAGCCAGATGCAGAACGCGGGAGATCACCATCTCCGTGCAGCTGGCCAGCATCAGCGTGCCGAACAGCGCCGCCATCATGGTCGGAACATCCGCGCCGCCGGTTTTCAGGGCCGTACCGCCCATGATCAGCGGCGCCACAAAGTTAAAGCTGGTGCCCTGAATCGACAGTAAACCCGACCCCACCGGACCCCACGCTTTAATCTGGATAATCGAGGCCACGCCGGAGGCGAAGAGAGACATGCTGATAATGTGCTGCGTGTCCTGCGCCGGTAAACCGAGCGCCTGACAGATCAGCAGCGCCGGGGTGATCACCGCAACAAACATCGCCAGAAGATGCTGGCAGGCGGCGAAAAGCGTCTGCGGCAGCGGCGGGCGGTCTTCAAGGCGGTAAATCAGTTCGCTATTTTGCTTCTGCGCAATCGGTTGCGCATCAGGCGACTCTATGGTGTTAACGGACATCGGCGGCAATCCCACGGTGGAAAAGCGGGCATTTTATCTGACCACCTGGTAAAAGCAAACGATTGCCAGCAAAAAAAGACAAGAAAATCTGCCGCTGTGAGCAGGTTTTCTACATCCGATGAGGAAAAAAAATTACACTTTTTGCGCCGGAAGCTCATGAAGAGCGCAAACCGGCCCAGGATAACGCCGCGTGTGTATGGAACACGCGCAAAAAAGGAGCCTTCTATGATTCATCTCGATACGTTGTCGACCCTTGTTGCCGCAACGCTGGTGTTACTGCTTGGCCGTAAGCTGGTACATAGCGTTTCCCTTCTGAAAAAATACACCATTCCTGAACCTGTCGCTGGCGGCCTGCTGGTGGCGCTGGCCCTGCTGGTGCTCAAAAAAAGCATGGGCTGGGAAATCGATTTTGACATGTCCCTGAAAGACCCGCTGATGCTGGCCTTCTTTGCCACCATCGGCCTGAACGCCAACCTGGCCAGCCTGCGGGCGGGCGGTAAGGTGCTCGGCGTATTTTTGATTGTGGTGGTGGGGCTGCTGCTGATGCAAAACGCGATTGGCATCGGCATGGCAACCTTGCTGGGGCTGGACCCGCTGATGGGGCTGCTGGCGGGGTCGATTACGCTGTCAGGCGGTCACGGTACCGGGGCGGCGTGGAGTAAATTGTTCGTCGAGCGCTACGGTTTTGAAAATGCAACGGAAGTGGCGATGGCCTGTGCCACCTTTGGCCTGGTGCTGGGTGGCCTGATTGGCGGCCCGGTGGCGCGTTATCTGGTGAAGCATTCCACCACGCCGAACGGCAGGCCGGACGACGAGCTGGTACCGACCGCCTTTGAAAAGCCTGACGTTGGGCGCAGTATTACCTCGCTGGTGCTGATTGAAACCATCGCGATGATCGCCATCTGCCTCACCGTGGGCAAAGTGGTTGCGCAATGGCTGGCGGGCTCCGCGTTTGAGCTGCCGACGTTTGTCTGCGTGCTGTTTATCGGGGTGATTCTGAGCAACGGCCTGGCGCTGATGGGCTTCTACCGCGTGTTTGAACGGGCGGTGTCGGTGCTCGGCAACGTCTGCCTGTCGCTGTTCCTGGCGATGGCGCTGATGAGCCTCAAGCTGTGGGAGCTGGCCTCCCTGGCGCTGCCGATGGTGGCGATTCTGGCGGTGCAGGCCCTGTTTATGGCGCTGTACGCCATGTTTGTCACCTGGCGCATGATGGGCAAAAATTACGATGCGGCGGTGCTGGCGGCGGGTCACTGCGGGTTTGGTCTGGGGGCAACCCCAACGGCTATCGCCAATATGCAGGCGATCACCGAACGCTTCGGGCCATCGCACATGGCGTTTCTGGTGGTTCCGATGGTCGGGGCGTTCTTTATTGATATCGTCAACGCGCTGGTGATTAAGCTGTACCTGATGCTGCCGATGTTCGCCTGAAATCAGGCGTTGGAATAGCGTTCGGTTTCCGGCATCCAGCGCTCAATTAACGCTGCCGCCTGCTCGGGGTAGCGTTCATGAATGTGGCGGGCGAGGCGCTGAACCTCGGGGATCATGGCCTGATCGCGCAGCAAATCCGCGACTTTGAATTCCGCATTCCCCGTCTGACGCGTGCCCAGCAGTTCACCGGGTCCGCGGATCTCCAGGTCTTTTTGCGCAATCACAAAACCGTCGTTGCTGTCGCGCAGCACCTGCAAACGCATCTGGGCGGTTTTCGAGAGCGGCGCTTTGTAGAGCAGGACGCAGTGGGACGCTACCGCGCCACGGCCGACGCGCCCGCGAAGCTGGTGGAGCTGGGCAAGGCCAAGGCGCTCCGGGTTTTCGATAATCATCAGGCTGGAGTTCGGCACATCCACGCCCACTTCGATGACCGTGGTCGCGACCAGCAAATGCAGCTCGCCCTGTTTGAACGACTGCATCACCGCCTGCTTTTCAGCGGGCTTCATGCGTCCGTGAACCAGACCCACGTTCAGCTCCGGCAGGGCGAGCTTTAACTCTTCCCACGTGGCTTCGGCAGCCTGCGCTTCCAGCAGTTCCGACTCTTCAATCAGGGTACAGACCCAGTAGGCCTGACGCCCTTCGTGGGTGCAGGCGTTGCGCACGCGGTCGATGATATCGCTGCGACGCGTGTCAGGAATGGCAACCGTCGTGACTGGCGTACGGCCCGGGGGGAGTTCGTCGATGGTGGAGGTATCCAGATCGGCGTAAGCCGTCATCGCGAGCGTGCGCGGGATCGGCGTGGCGGTCATGATCAGCTGATGCGGGTGGAAGCCCTGCTGCAGTCCCTTTTCCCACAGCGCCAGACGCTGATGCACGCCGAAGCGGTGCTGTTCATCGATAATCACCAGCGCAAGGCCGTTGAACTGCACCTGCTCCTGGAAGATAGCGTGCGTGCCGACAATCATCTGCACCTGCCCGCTGGCGATGGCTTCCTGCTGCGCAAGGCGCGCTTTGCCCTTTTGTTTTCCTGCCAGCCAGCCTACTTCAATCCCCAGCGGCGCGAACCAGGCGCGGAAATTGTTGGCGTGTTGTTCCGCCAGCAGCTCGGTCGGCGCCATTAACGCGACCTGTTTACCGTGGGCAATGGCGCGCAGGGCTGCAAGGGCGGCAACCAGCGTTTTACCGGAGCCTACATCGCCCTGTACCAGGCGCATCATCGGCACGTCGAGCGCCATATCGCGTTCAATCTCGGCGGTGACGCGCGCCTGCGCGCCGGTGGGTTTAAACGGCAGAGAGGCCAGCAGCTTATCTTTGAGCGCATCATTCTGGCTTAAAGGCTGAGCGTGGAAACGCTGCGCGCCCGCACGAAGCGCCAGCATGCTCAGGTTATGCGCCAGTAATTCCTCAAGGATAAGACGCCGTTGGGCGGGGTGTTTGCCGCTTTCTAAATCGCTGAGCTGCAGCGTTGGCGGCGGACGGTGCAGGGTTCGCAGCGCCTCGGGCAGGCTCATCATGCCCTGCGCCAGCTCGGGTGGCAGCAGCTCGGTAATGGCGCAGGTATCCAGCAGCTCCAGCGCCTGATCGGTGAGCTTACGCAGCGTCGCCTGCTTGATGCCTTCGGTCGTCGAGTAAACCGGGGTGAGCGTCTCCTGCAGTTCCGGCGTGCTGAGATCGCCCTGCACGCGGTACTCGGGGTGGATCATCTCTGCGCCGTACTTCCCGCGTTTGGCTTCGCCATAGGCGAGCACCCTGCGGCCTGTCGCCAGGCTGTTTTTCATCGCCGCGCTGAAGTTGAAGAAACGCATGGTGAGAATGCCGGTGCCGTCGCTGATCTGGCAGGTCATCATCCGGCGTCCGCCGAAGGTGATGTTGCAGTTCAGGACTTCGCCTTCAACGGTGGCGTAAATGGCAGGAAGGAGATCGCCAATCTTATAAAGCTGGGTGCGGTCTTCATAACGCAGGGGGAGGTGAAGCAGGAGATCCTGCACGGTGTGCAGGCCAATTTTGGCCAACTTACTGCTTTGCGCCGCGCCCACGCCCGTCAGGCTGTTGAGCGGGATAGCATCCAGCAGGCGGCCTTTCATCGCTTACCCGGCGTACTGCATGGTGGCCCACCACTCGGCATCGGCTTCAATTTCGCCCTGCGCGTTGACGTGGGGGTAAGGCAATTTTTTCTGCTTCGCAACGCGAGCCAGCACCGGATAACCGCCTTCAAACAGCAGGCGCTGCTGTTCATTTTCCTGCAGCATGCTGTTGCTACGCTCGTACATGCCGGCGTTCTGACGCTGGCGCTGCGCTTCATACAGAATGAGCGCGGACGCCACGGAGACATTGAGAGACTGGACCATGCCGATCATCGGAATGATGATGTCCCGATCCGCCAGATCCAGCGCTTCCTGTGAGATCCCGGTTTTCTCCTGACCCATCAAAATGCAGGTCGGGCGAGTGTAGTCGATCTCGCGAAAATCCACGGCTTTAGCGGACAAGTTAGTGGCAAGGATTTGCATCCCGCGCCCTTTCAGGTGCGAAACGGCATCGCCAATTGTCTGGTGAGATTTGACGGAAACCCAGCTGTTACTGCCTGCCGCCGCCGAGACCATGGTGCGCATCCGGTGACCCGGCCAGACGGCGTGCACTTCATGCACACCGACGGCATCGGCGGTACGGACGATAGCAGAGACGTTATGCGGCTTATGGACCTGCTCCATGCAGACCGTCAGGTCAGGCTGACGCCTGGCGAGCATTTCGCATATCCGCGCGTAACGTTGTGAATTCATACCACTAGTTTCGGTTACGGGTGACTTTAATCACGTCCGGCATGACGCGGATCTTGCGCATGATATTCGCCAGATGCACGCGGTCGCGGGCGGTCAGACGAATAAAGGCGCTGTACACGCGGCCATCTTTTTCTTCCGTATTCAGGCTTTGAATATTGGAAGAGGCCGTGTTGATCGCTGCCGTCAGGTTCGCCAGGGCACCCTGGTGGTTGAACATATCCACCTTAATCTCGGTGATAAATTCCTGCGCCGTCTCTTTATCCCACTCGACCGCCATAAACTTCTCGGCTTCTTTCTGGTAGCCGCGAATGTTACGACAGGATTCGTGGTGGATAACCAGCCCTTTACCTGGGCTGACGTGCGCAATAATCGGGTCGCCTGGAATTGGACGGCAACATTTTGCGAAGGTGATCAGCACCCCGTCCGCGCCTTTGATTGGCAGATGAGCATGGCCGGATGCGCCTGGCGCAGAAGGTATTGCTTCGCCCTGCTGCAGGTTTTTCGCCACCACGACGCTCATGGCGTTGCCCAGACCAATTTCCGCCAGCAGATCGTCAAGAGACGTGAGCTTCATACGGTCGAGCTCGCGCTGGATATGCTCCGGTGGGATCTCAGCCAGCTTACGGCTGCCGCCCAACGCGTGGTTGAGCAGACGACGCCCCAGGCTGACGGAATCATCACGCTTGAGGTTTTTCAGCAGCTGACGGATTTTAGCGCGCGCTTTGGAGCTCACGACAAAGTTCAGCCAGGCCGCGTTCGGACGTGCGCCCGGCGCGGTAATAATTTCCACCGTCTGGCCGCTGGCGAGCGGCTGAGACAGCGGGTAAGGTTGTCTGTCGACGCGCGCGCCCACGCAGGCATGGCCGATATCGGTATGCACGGCGTAAGCGAAGTCGACCGGCGTTGCGCCCGCAGGCAGTTCGACAATGCGACCTTCGGGGGTGAAAACGTAAATCTCATCCGGGAAGAGATCGGATTTCACGCTCTCGATAAATTCAAACGAGCTGCCCGCACTCTGCTGAAGTTCCAGCAGGCTCTGCATCCAGCGCTGGGCGCGGATTTGTGCGGTCGTACTGCTTTCGCCACCGTGCTCTTTATAGGCCCAGTGCGCGGCAACACCCATCTCTGCCATCTGGTCCATGTCTTCGGTGCGAATTTGCACCTCAACAGGCACGCCGTGCGGCCCGATCATCGAGGTGTGCAAAGATTGATAGCCGTTCGCTTTTGGAATGGCGATGTAATCTTTCATCCGCCCCGGACGCGGCTTGTAGAGGCTGTGCATCTGCCCCAGCACGCGATAACAGGTGTCCGAGTCGTGGACAATCACGCGGAAGGCGTAGATATCCATGATCGAGTGAAAACGCTGCTCTTTGAGCACCATTTTGCAGTAGATGGAGTACAGGTGTTTCTCGCGACCGCTGACGCGGCACGGAATTCCCGCTTCCTGCAAGCGCCCTTCGATTTCAGAGAGGATCTTTTGAATCATCTCCTTACGGTTGCCGCGTGCGGCTTTCACCACCTCTTTAATCACGCGATAGCGGTTCGGGTACAACGCTTCAAAACCCAGCTCTTCCAGCTCGGTTTTAATGTGGTGAATACCTAAACGGTGCGCCAGCGGACTGTAGATTTCGAGGGTTTCACGGGCAATGCGGCGACGTTTATCCGGGCGAAGCGAGCCCAGCGTGCGCATGTTGTGGGTGCGGTCAGCGAGTTTGATGAGAATGACGCGGATATCCTGCACCATCGCCATAATCATCTTGCGGAAGTTTTCGGCTTGCGCCTCTTTCTTGTCGCGGAAATTCAGCTTATCAAGCTTAGAGACCCCTTCCACCAGTTCGGCAACGCTTTTGCCAAACAGCTGTTCCATGTCCTGGTAAGTGGCAGGGGTATCTTCAATCACGTCGTGCAGCAGCGCGGCCATCAGCGTTTCGTAGTCGAGTTTCATCTCGGCCAGAATACAGGCCACCGCTACCGGGTGCGTGATGTAGGGTTCACCGCTTGAACGTGTCTGGCCCTCGTGAGCGTCACGTGCAACGAGATACGCCTGCTGAAGACGCTTAAT
>OKVW01000622.1_pt1 | contig 19548 bp, 20 predicted proteins | sample 1606991 | NCBI WGS metagenome assembly OKVW01 (sample SAMN03281021, study PRJEB24777) | human gut metagenome | isolation source: fecal sample PR177 from 1 month old male Malay infant, vaginal delivered...
CTCGTCGGCAGCGTCAGATGTGTATAAGAGACAGGTATATTACATTTCTATGTTAAATCGTGAAGAAGTAATGGTTTATACCCTTTCCTGTTTACAGGGCATGGTCGAAAAAGGGGTAGAGGTTCATCCAGACAGCGAGCTTGTTAATGATCTGGGTCTCGAATCTATTAAAGTGATGGATTTGTTAATGCTGCTGGAAGACAAATTCGATATTTCTATTCCCATTAATATTTTGCTGGATGTCAGAACGCCGGCGCAGCTCATGGAAGCGTTAATCCCTTATCTGGAGAGTATCAATGAGTCTTTATGATAAATTCTCGCGCATTGCCAATGATCGCGAACAATTTAGCTCAACGGGGATTAACCCATTCGGCACCCGCATCGATGAGGTCTATTCCGCAACGGAAGGTCGAATTGGTCAGCAAAAGATTATTTTGGCAGGTACGAATAACTATCTCGGACTCACCTTTAATGCGCAGGCGATCGCTGATGGTCAGATGGCATTAGCACAGCAAGGAACGGGGACGACAGGATCCCGAATGGCAAACGGCAGTTATGGCTCGCATCTGGCTCTGGAGCAGGAGATTGCCGAATTTTTTGGTCGTCAGTCCGCAATTGTCTTCTCCACGGGGTATACCGCGAATTTAGGCGTAATTAGCGCACTCGCCGATCATAATGCTGTGGTATTACTTGATGCTGACAGTCATGCCAGTATTTACGACGCATGCGCTTTAGGCGGCGCAGAGATTATTCGTTTCCGCCATAACGATGCCAAAGATCTGGAACGTCGTATGATGCGCCTCGGCGAGCGGGCTAAAGAGGCAATCATCATTGTCGAAGGCATTTATAGTATGCTCGGTGATATTGCGCCTCTGGTTGAAATTGTTGATATCAAAAAACGACTGGGCGGATTTTTGATCGTTGATGAAGCGCATTCCTTTGGGGTGATGGGCGCTACGGGACGAGGGCTGGCGGAGGCTGCTGGTGTCGAGGAGGATGTCGACATTATCGTTGGGACATTCAGTAAGAGTCTGGCGTCTATCGGCGGCTTTGCCGTAGGTTCGAAGGCTATGGATGTTTTGCGCTACGCCAGTCGCCCTTATATTTTTACTGCGTCGCCTTCACCTTCCAGCATCGCTTCTGTACGTTCTGCATTAAAAACGATTGCCGCGCAACCGCAACTGCGCCAAAAACTTTGGGATAATGCCGCGCGTCTGTATGAAGGACTTGAAAAACTGGGTTATGAACTGGGTTCACATATCAGCCCGGTCGTTCCGGTTATTATCGGTGATAAAGAAGAGGGGCTACGTATCTGGCGTGAACTGGTCGCGTCAGGGGTTTATGTCAATCTTATTCTCCCGCCAGCCGCACCTGCAGGGATTACACTGTTGCGCTGTAGTGTCAATGCGGCACATACCTTTGAGCAAATTGACGCAATTATTCAGGCATTTGCGCAGATAAAAAGGTAATCATGATGCTGCTGCGGCTATTATTTGAATAGCCGCGGCAAGGTCAAGTTAGGGAATTTCTTCCCGTTAGTGCTGTTGATCAAATCGATAGACCAGAATTAGTGCTACCACCATAAGAAATGCTGGCGTAACCAGCGTCGTCAGCGGAGCACTAAGCGCAAACAATAACCCCAGATTCACAATAACCTGATAACTGACATAGGTCAGTAATCCAACAACAACGCCAACAGCTAAACGGCTTCCTAGTCCAGGAGAGCGGGGGGCGCTAAATGTGAAAGGAATGGCCAGTAAAATCATCGCCAGGGTTAAGAGGGGATGTCCCAGTTTTTGCCACAATGCCAGCTTAAATTCGACACTGGGTTGGTTAGTTTTGTTTAGCCATGCAATATAGTGACGGAGTTGCCTGATCGAAAAGCTGTTGCTCGGCATGGTGAGTTCCAGAAGGCTCATGTCTGTGAAGAGAGAGTGCCAGGGTAAGTTCGCTCTTGTTTCCGTGGTCTCTTTCCCGTTTATCCATTTTTTCTGATTCACTCCATTCAGGATCCACGTCCTGCTATCCGAAATTGTGGCTGTCTGCGCATAGATATAGGTGTCCAGCGAATTGTCAGGCCGGTAGTAAAATAGCTCAATACCGACGGGTTGATTCTGTTCGTTCAGAGACTTTATCGTGACGTATTCATTATCTCGCCGGGCCCAAAGAATATTTCCCGCTATGTCGCTACTTCCCCCCAGCGCTTGCGCGCGGCTTTTAATTTGAACCGCCTGCTGCTGTAGCGGCGAAGCAATCCATTCGTCGGTTGCGCTCAGGGCAAGCGTCAACAGCAGGCCAGCAGACAACGCCACCATGGCAATTTTCATGATAGAGAAACCTGTCGAACGGATGGCGGTTAACTCCATGCTTTTCGACATCTGCCCCAGGCCGACTATTCCCCCCATCAGCGCAATAAATGGGCCGAGGTCGATCAGCGTCCTGGGTAATGTCATCAACACCACCATTACAGCCTGTGTCCAGCGGTATCCTCCCGGACTCACATCATCAAGCTCGTTGATCAGATTGAACGTGGTAAAGAGGGGAAGTAAGAGTCCCGCTGCGGCTGCAAATCCAGTAAAGATATGGCGCAGTAAATAGCTATGAAATATTTTCATCGTCTACTCTTCGGCAGGAGAGCGAGATCGCGGATCACAAAAATCATCATGCCTGCAAACATGAGCAGGGGGAGTAGCCACACCCCCGGAAAGACGGGAAGTGCAGCATTGGCAACCAGCGTGCGGCAAATGTTACCGCCATAAAAAATAACAACGAATAAAAGGGTGAGCGGGAGTAGTGTCGAAAATCGTCCCTGACGTGGTTTGACGCGACTTAGCGGGATTGCCAGCAATGCCATGAAAAAAGCACAGATGCCGCGGCTTTCACGCCACTGTAGTTCAGCGATATCTGCGGGATCCGTAGAGTGAGAAAGCGTGGCTATGGATTTGGCTTTGCGCTTGATCTCGGTATTCTGGTCGAGAGGTTTGAGATGCAGTCGGAGGTTACGATAGATTTGTTCATTATCGTCGTTGCCCTGGTGCGCCAGAACATAGGCCGTTCCTGAATGCAGTAAAACAGAAGGTGTCGTGGGTGATGAGTCGACAACATCAACATCCTGGGCTCTGAATACATTGGTTTTATCACCCGAGGAGGTATAGATCAGCGCGTCGTTGAGATGATGAGCATCGGGAATAATCTGTTGGGCAAGGATCATCCTGCCATTATTATTAATATTAAACTTTTTAGCCTGTAAGTGACGGACATCCAGCTCCGATTGAGACTGTTGCTCTAACTGATAAATTTGCGCATAGGCCCAGGGCCTGCCGAACATAGAAAGGAGCGCGACCAGAATACTTAAGGGAATGGCAAGAAACATCACTGCGGAATAAAGGCGCACAGGGCTGGCACCTGAGGCAGACATTGCCGTTATCTCCGAATCTGTATACATCTGGCCGAGCGTTACGCCGACGGAGACATAAAGACCGACAGGTAGCAACATCTCAAGAGCAATCAGCACTTTATAGAAGACAACATCCAGTACGACCTCAAGAGCTAAAGTCCCGTTGGCGGCTTCAGTCAGATAACGTTGAGCCGAGTAACTCGCGAAAATAAAGATCAGGAAACCAACGATGGTCAACACCAGTCGACGCGTGCTGCTCATGATATAGTGTTCAATTAAATTCATAGCGGACTCGATTGCTCACCAAGTATTTTTCTAACCATCGAAATAACCTGATACACCTCCTTTGGTGTCAGATTGCCATCCTTTGCCCATAACACGCGCCCCTCTTTATCCAGTACCAGGATGGTCGAGCTCATCTCATTGAGTTGCCAGGTTTTTCGTCCTGTCCCGGTGCTGTCGATAATAAATTGCGCCCAGGGATAACGTCGTTTGTTTTTCTCTATCTTCCCCATGACAAAAAAACCGGAACCAAAGATCACATCATCGGTATTGACGATAGTGGTGGGTTGAAAGCGGTCCTTAGGGAAATTTGCATTCTTGACCGCTTTAATCAGCAGTGAATTTTTCTTTTTTGCAGAAGTTCTTCCGGCGATGTACTGAACAATTCGTACTTTTCCTGCCAGTTCACTGCTGTTCCAGTTGCGGTAGCTAAATTCATCCTGGTTGTTCAACAGTAATTCACCGCGATCGGTAATACTGATGGGCTGTACCGGTTGACCGATAACAAAGTTATGCGCGGAGGCCAGCAGTGGTGCGAGCAGGAGTGAAGCAACCAGTAGTGAACGTAGCAGCATCATATGACCTTTATTTAACGGGTTCAGGATAGGTACTCATAAGGCGATAAACCTACAATGGATAATGGGCGAGAAAGCGCTCAATACGCTCGCGTATCGAACTATCCAGCACGCAAGGTTCTTCGTAAGGGACTTTCATTTTCATATCATCGGCCACCATTTCATCGTGTCGGTTACCCATCAGGCCATTAATGGTGGCCAAAAAGCGAGAAATTAACCGGGCATCCTGATTATCAGGATCGAGGGAGCGTAAGGTGTCGTAATAAGAAACCTGTTGGCTAATGATTTTCCGCATGTCATGAAATTCGCTTCCCGTTAGTTTGGGTTTAGCAATAAGTGCCTGCAGCGTACGTATTTGCGACTGACAGTAGGCAATAAAACCGGTTTGCGTTTCTAATGGACTGTGACGCAGAGAATAATGAACGAGCATCCAGATGGGACGACTCAGGTAAATGCGTAACCGTTTTCCGTAAGTCGTAATCAGATGGCGATTTCCGTTACGAAACCCATCCTGAAAATGGCCGAGAAAAACGGTCGTTTTGCTGAACAGGAGGCCTGAATAGTGGTTTTTGCGATAGAGCCGCAAGGCAAAGCGTAAATGCTTATAACGCGCACGAATATATTTGTATTGCATCCGCTCCTGGTCGGATAGCGGCACACCTTTTAGTTGTTTCAGTACTAAATGCAGCAAGGTCTGTCGGTGACAGCCTTCCTCCCAAAACTGCAGGCATAAAGCATAACAACGCTGAATATTTTCCTCTGTACAGTAGAGATCAATACTCTCTGGCAGCACGGCATTTTGATCAATGATGTCATCTTCTTCGACTGCGACAAACAGACGTTGCAGAATGTCAGACGAAAATTTTTCAGGTGTCATGATTGGTTCTCTTTGGCCGGGGTAAACTTCAGCGAATGACGATGGCGATAAGCATATAAAGTAGGGATCAGGGATAACAGCACGTCCAGAGATTGCCCACCGAAATAAGCAAAAGCTGCGCCAATAACGCTATAGAGGTGCGACAGTCCGACCAGCAGAATAATGTAGGCTATCGAGGCAATGGTCTGCGCAGTCAGGAAAGCGCGTTGTTTACCCGCCATAAGCAGCAGCGATTCCTGCGGAAAACCCAACATTGACACGATAATAGCGCCGAGCATGACCTGAATGAGGTCATATGCCTGAAGGTATTTAACACCGAAAACCAGTGAAATGAGCGGTTTACCAACAATCACGACGACAAGAGCTACCGCAATGCCGATACCGCCGGCAAAAAGCGCTGATTTTATCCCCAGGAGCCATGGCTTTTGGCTGCGCGGATCCAGTCGCATGACTTCGGGATAAAAGCTTTTTTCGAGCAATTTAGCAGGGGTGCCTGTTGCATCGAAAAAGGTCATTGCAATTTTGAACAGCCCGGCAGCCGCAGGGCCCAGAACGATACCCACCAAAACGGTACTGCATGAGTTGCGCGCAGCCCAGATAGAGTGGGCGAAATTGGTTGCCCAGACAAAGCCCCATGCACCTTTGATGCGACGCGCTGATTCAAACAAACGCGGTCGCAGCGCATCATGAATGCCTCTGCGGCGAAGTTCCCGCGCGGCGAACCACCAGTACATGGTGCCGCCAACCAGACTTGAGGCATACCAGGTAATCACAAAACCGGCAAATCCAAAGTCGCCAAAATAGGCGATAACGCTGCCCAGTGCGCGCAGGAAGGGTTTCGTTGCCTGCTGGATGGCAATTAAATCAAAGCGGTTCACCGCCCGCAGAATTCCCGTTGGCGTTGACGACGCCATGGATGGGATCAGAGTGCAGTACAGCATTGCCAGCCAGAAGCTGTTTGCATCAAGCCCTAGCGAGTGTGAAAGAAACGGCAGCAACAGCATCCCGACGAGGATCGCTACGGCCCCACTGGCGATATCCAGGCCAAAAGAAAATGAAATCACATCGCGAAATTGTTGCTTATTATTGCTTTCCAGTGCGGGCGTACCGTACTGAACAACCAGTTGCCAGGTTTGAAATTTGGCAAAATCGCTAATGCCTTTGGTATAAGACTGAATGACGACCAACACACCAAACATTGCTGGCGTCATACCTTTCCCCGCGCAGGAGAGGGCAAGCAAACCCAGCAAAGCGCTTACGACATTACTCGAGCCCAGATAGGCACTGTTACGGATGATGGTGCGAAACGCGCCATCGGCAAACCACTTTTTCATGGAAAAAACCAAGCCAGACCAGATGGATAAATACTCAGCAGGGGCAAACCCGCCCAGCACAAATTTTCAGGATTGCAGCCATTGCCGCACCTGAATTCAAAAAAAATTTTGCAATGGGAGCAACCCGGCTCCAGGCAGATTCAATGGCGTTGTCATGCAATGGCGCTCTTACGATGGGAATCTGCCGCTGCGTTGGATGCAGCTTCTAGCGCTTTCTCCAGAACCTCGCGATAGGGGGCTCTGGAGTCGAGATCGAGAATCCTGGCGCCGTTCCAGGTAATCTTCACCATCGTGTCTATCTTGTCTCGCAGTTCGTTGACGTCGTGATCGGGTTTACGGGAATATGCCGTATCCGTGTCAATATCCAGGCGGATGATAAGCTCGGGGCGATACTGCGCCATCTCCTGATAGAGACGCGACTCGCGCTTCGCCATGCGCGATTTCACCCATCCCGTCGCACGCTCTACGCCAATGCCCGGCCCGTCATAGTGAAAGCCAGAAATTTCCGCCTGGGGATAGCGATCGCTAATGACCAGAACACCGCTTTCCGCCAGTCGTCGTACCTTTCTTAAATTGGCCCTGCGACGTAATGAAAAACCATACATAATGATGGCGGCCCACAGGGCTGGCGCCCGGGTACTCATGCTTTGCGTTTTTGAGGATTTAGCAGCCAGGCGTCGTTCAAGCCAGGTTCCAATAAGCGGCAGACGTTTGATTTTATCGCCTGTTTCTCCTGAGACGAGCCCCAGATATCGACGCTCGGTTACCCATTTTTTCTGCAGGTGTTTTACCAGATCGGTTGTCAGCGTTGATTTACCGGTGCCATCGCAGCCGACCACGGCGATGAGTCCAGGGATGTATTCAGATTGTGTTGAATTGAGCGCGCTTGACGTATTCATATCCATGTCGTTCAGTCTCAAAAGGGAATTGTGAACCCGATCCGGGGATCGTTAAGGACAGTCTGAATTGAACGTAATGACTCCTTCAGGATGCTGTCCGCCGCTCCACGACCATCCAGTTCGAGGATCGGCGCTCCGTTAAACGTAAGATGCGGCGTGACGACAATCTTCTCGTGAAGCACGGAAAGTTGATGGTCAGGCTTACGTAAGAATGCGGTTTGTTCATCAATATCCAGCCTGATCAGCAGCAAAGGCAGCCAGGATGCCATCCATTGATACAATTTGATTTCGCGTGCTCTCAGGAAGCGCACCCAATGATTCCCACCGGTGGTTTTTGCTAACTGTGGCCCGTCGAAGCGGAACCCAGGCACTTCTGCCTGGGGATAGCGATCGACGATGCATAATGTTCCCTGACGACTCTGAGCCAACATTTTGCGGAATTTGTACGCTCTCCAGCAGGAAAGGAGAAAAATCACCAGCGCAGTTACGTTACCGGGTGGGGCAGATGGCGTTTGGTGTACGCGTTCCGCTTTTTTGTGCAGATAATGGCTGAAAGCAGTCCCGATTAATGGCAAATGTTCGATCCATTCGCCAATACGACCAGAAGACTGCCCGAGATAAAGCAGTTTTGTCGGCATGCGTAATGCCAGATGATTAACCAGGCTAGTTGCCAGGGTTGATTTACCAGAACCATCGCAGCCGACTATTGCAATCACCCGTACGTATGGGGGATTAATAGTGGGAATTGTATATTGACTCACGAAAAATCCAGTATTAAAGAAATGATTGTATAATGTCTGTTCTGTACTCAGAATATCTGTTCAGCGAAGTTGTGACAATGGCTAATTGTCGTTTTAGTATTACCAGTTATATCTTTGAAATAAATTAACAAGAAAATATTCATGGTGGATATTTAAAGTGAAGGTGTATTTATGAAATCAATAAAACCTCCGCTGATAGCTGTTATTGGCAGCGATGGTTCAGGGAAGTCAACGGTTTGTGAATATCTAATTACCTGCTTGCAGAAATATGGCCCTGCTGAACAAGTTCATTTAGGAAAGCAGGCCGGAAATGTTGGGCGCGCCGTCGTTAAATTACCGTTAATGGGGAATTCATTAGGTAAAGTAATTGAACGTAACAAGGTGAAAACGGCAAAGAAATTACCGGGGCCCATACCCGCTTTAGTGATCATGTCCTTTGTGCTGCGGCGGTTGTGGCGTTTTCGTCACATGCTGTCATGTCGTCGTCGTGGATTAATTGTATTAGCTGATCGTTACCCTCAGATACAAATTCCCGGCGCGTACGATGGCACCGTTTTTCCAGTTAATGCGCCAGGAAGTCGTTTCGTCTCCTGGATGGCAGAGCTTGAACGTGCAGCATTTCGCTGGATGGCCAGTCATCAGCCTGACCTGGTGATAAAGCTGAATGTGGATCTGGATGTGGCTTGCGCACGTAAGCCCGATCACCGCAGAGAATCATTGGCTAAGAAAATCGTGGTCACACCGCAATTGACATTTGGCGGTGCGCAACTGGTCAATATTGATGCCAATAAGTCTCTTGACGAGGTGCTGATGGATGCGGAAAGAGCGATAGCAGATTTCATGACCTCCCGGGGTTATTATCGCCGTTCTGATGATCAGCCGACGTTACACCAGCCCCTTCAGTAAACTCTTCCTGCGTTTAACGCCCAGTTTTGTAAACCGGGCGTTTTATACCTGTTCAGTCACTTCAAATAAGTTGTAAGGAAAGCCAGTAGAGGGATCCGGAAAGCAGAATCGCGGCGGGCAGGGTGAATATCCAGGCCATCGCAATACTGGTAACGGTTTTTCGCTGTAATCCTCCACCATCCACAATCATTGTTCCTGCAACGGCAGAAGAGAGCACATGGGTAGTGGAGACCGGCATACCAATATAACTGGCAAGCCCGATAGAGAGCGCGGCTGTAATCTGGGCGGACATTCCCTGGGCGTAGGTCATCCCTTTTTTACCGATCTTTTCGCCGATTGTCGTTGCTACCCGACGCCATCCAATCATGGTACCAATACCCAATGCCAGCGCGACCGCCATGATTATCCAGATCGGGGCGTATTCAATCGTGCTCAGCAGATCTGTTTTCAGCCGTTTAAGAAGATGCCGATCGTTGCTGCTCAGGTTTGGCAATTTCGCTACATTATTTGCCGTATCGGAGATGCACAACATGATACGCCGCAACTGACTTCGCTGTGGAATGCTTAGGGTATCGTAACTTTCGGCATTAGCAGGTAAGAGCGTCATGACCCGGTTAAGCGTATCCATGGTGTTCGCTGGGTGGCAATGAAATGTCTTTTGCTGTGCGATATCCACCGCCGGCGTCGCGAGAGGCTGGGCGTTGTCGATCACCTGTTTTAGCTGATCTGGATGCTGCTGGAAGTAAACCGCCAGACTGCTCACTGCGTCACGGGTCCGGGTAATTTCGTAGCCGGTCGCGTTCATGTTAACGACAAAACCGGCGGGTGCGATCCCCACCAGTACCAGCATCACCAGGCCTATTCCTTTCTGACCATCGTTCGCGCCATGCGAAAAGGCAACACCGGCGGCGGAGAAAATGAGCGAAATTCGCGTCCAGAAAGGAGGCTTCTTTTTACCGCCTTTCTTTTTCCGTTCTTCAGGAATACGGTGGATACGCGCACGTTTCCTCGTCCCGCTCCAGTAGCGGCGAAGCAAGAAGATCAGACCGCCCGCAATCACCATCCCCACGACCGGAGAAGCGATGAGCGACGCAAAGATATTCAACACGGCCGGGATGTTTAGCGCCTCAACCAGCGATGTCCCGGTCATTAGCGCGTTAGTTAACCCGATACCAATAATTGCACCAATCAGCGTGTGGGAACTGGAGGCGGGCAGACCAAAATACCAGGTGCCCAGGTTCCAGATAATCGCTGCCAGCAGCATGGAGAAGACCATCGCGAGTCCATGCGATGATCCCATATTGAGTAGTAAATCCGTGGGTAGCATATGCACAATGGCATAGGCTACGCTGAGCCCGCCCAGCAGAACGCCACAAAAATTGAAAACCGCCGCCATAATTACTGCCAGTTGTGGCTGCATTGCGCGGGTATAGATGACGGTCGCAACGGCATTAGCCGTATCGTGAAATCCGTTAATTGCCTCGTAAAACAATACAAAGACAAGTGCAAGTAACAGCATAAACCCGGTATAAAAGTCCAGGCCAGCAAATAAATGTAGCATAGAGAATATTACGCCATTTTTAGGATACGGACGTACGCATTATCAGTGACTTTAGCCGTTCGGGCAAAGCGAAATGTTTTCTTTTGGGAATTAGCATCAGGCTTGTTTTATTGCAGGAGGTAATTATTTTCAAAATCAAAGAGATATTTTAATGTTTTTCTGTGACTATTTACATGCTGTTAAGGTTTTTTGCATTTTGATGAGGGGATAAGTAAAAGGAAGACTCAAATGGGGATGAGGTTATTTTGGGTGAATTTTCAGCAAACAATAAAATAAATATATAAAATATGCTAATCGTATTTGTATTTTGAATTATTCGTGGTTTGAAATTAGTGTCTGGTATGTTTTCTTTGAAAATATAACCGCTTTTTATGTTTTTACGATGTGGCGTAGCGTTACCTACTGACTGAAAAGAGTGGTCCCGATCCGTTTTTAAAAACGGGGTGTCGGTCGCCACTGAGCGTGAATGCCCTGCATGCGGTTTTCTTCCCACTGACTTTGTAAAATCCGCAATCAGTCCTATAGTCCTGTGAGTTTCTTTGTTTACAGGATTTCCTTATGCGTTTTAACGGACTGACTAAAGGTTTTTTCCTTTTCCTGCTCGCCATGGTGACATGGGCGTTTTTCGACGTGCTGTCTCCGTACTTCTCCGCCATTCTCTGGGCCGCGATTCTGACGGTGATTTTCTACCCGGTGAAAAACAAACTGCGAACAGCACTGGGGGAACGCAATGGGTTGGCGTCATTGCTGACACTCGGCATTATCTGTCTGATTGTGTTTATCCCCTTGATGTTAATTCTCTCTTCGCTCGCCGTCGAACTGAATGTGGTGTACGTCAAACTGCAGCATAACGATGCTCAGTTTCCGGAAGTGGTGGCGAGTTTGTTTGCCCATATGCCGGAATGGGCGAGGTCGTTTCTTGCCGATCACGATCTGGATAGCGCCGCAAAAATTCAGCAGAAGTTGTCTGATGTGGCGTTAAAAGGCGGGCAATATCTGGCGGGTAGCGCTTTTCTGATCGGTAAGGGAACCTTTGGATTCGCCATCAGCTTTGGCGTGATGCTCTACTTACTCTTTTTCCTTCTCAAAGATGGCCCGTTTCTGGTGCGTCAGATCCTGGACTCATTACCGCTGTCGAATTTCGTCAAGCAGCATCTGTTTGCCAAGTTTGCCGCCGTTTCCCGGGCGACGGTAAAAGGTACCGTGGTTGTGGCTATCGTGCAGGGCACACTTGGCGGGATTGCGTTTTACATCGTGGGTATTGATGGCAGCATCCTGTGGGGGGCTTTAATGGCGTTTCTGTCTCTCATCCCCGCAGTCGGTTCGGCGATTATCTGGGTACCGGCGGCTATTTACCTCTTCTCGACGCAGCAACTGTGGCAAGGATTTTTCATTGTTGGCTTCTTTGTGGTGGTGGTCGGGTTGGTGGATAACATTCTGCGCCCGATTCTGGTGGGTAAAGATACTAAAATGCCCGATTATCTGATACTTATTACCACTCTGGGAGGGATGGAAATTTATGGGATCAATGGTTTTGTGATCGGTCCGTTGGTTGCCGCGCTGTTCATCGCCTGCTGGAACATCCTTTCCGGGCGCGATCATGAAGGAAATGCGGATGAACTCGATAAAGATTTTATCGAAGATGGCATCTCTGAAGAGTCAAAGACAGAGTAAAGATAAAAAAGCCGGATGAGGATTTATCCGGCTTGCGTTCATGCCTGCCCGGTCGTTTTTCCCCATTGGCTCATGGCGGAAAAATAACTAAAAGGGCAGCTTATGCCGCCCTCAAATTAGGGGTGAGCGATAAAACGCGAGAGACGCTGGCGCAACAGACGATTTTCCTGACGTAACCGCGTATTCTCTTCCAGTAACGTCAACGCCACGGCGATTCCCGGCCAGTCAAGCGCCAGCTCCTCGCGAAGTCGCAAGGCACGCTGCACCACGATGGCGGCATGGTCGTCAAACTGCCAGGTGTCCGTCGACTCGGCATAGGGCTCAATCACGCCCAGGCCGACGATTTCGTTAAGCTCTTCTTCCGTCACACCGGTATGCAGACAAAACTCCGTGACGGTAAAGGTGAGAGTGACGTTAGCCATTATGCTTTCCCCCAATCTTTGCGTGGGTCAAATCCTGACTGTGCATCCGCCAGTTGTTGCCATAGCGCAGCCGTGCGTTCATCAGGTTTTGGCGGCATCATGATCTTGAGCACGACGTACAAATCACCGGTCTGTTTTTTACTGACCAGACCTTTTCCTTTAATACGCAGACGTTGACCGGCCTGGCTACCGGGTGGAACGGTGACCAGAATACTGTCTTTCAGCGTCGGGACTGCAATCTTCGCGCCCAGAGCAGCCTCCCATGGCGCAAGGGGGACGACAATTTCCAGATCCTGATTAACGATGTCAAACAAGGGGTGAGGCGCAATGTGGATAACCAGCCACAAATCGCCGTTCGGTCCGCCGTTTTCTCCCGGAGTGCCCTGGCCTTTTAAGCGAATTCGCTGACCATTGCCCACGCCTGCCGGGATCTTCACGTTCAGGGTTTTCGGGATCTCACGCTCTATCATGCCAAACGCATTATAGACGGGCAGGTTGTAGCTGATGGTCCGACTATGTTCGTTGAGGGTTTCTTCAAGAAAAACTGCAACTTCGATTTCAATGTCATGGCCACGGCTGGCAGGCCGCTGGCGTGACTGGCGAGCGTGCTGACCAAAAATAGAGGAGAAAATATCGTCGAAGTCTTCGGCGTTATAGCTTTGACTCTCACCCTGCCGGAACGAACGGTTAAACTGCGGGTCATTGCGGTGCTGCCAGAGCTGATCGTATTCGGCGCGGCGCTGTTCATCACTCAGCACTTCCCAGGCTTCAGCGATCTCTTTGAAGCGGGCTTCGGCGTCGGGTTCTTTACTGACATCGGGATGGTATTTGCGTGCCAGTCGGCGGTAAGCGGTCTTGATAGTCTTGAGATCGTCCGTCGATTTCACGCCCATGATGGCGTAATAATCCTTTAATTCCATAGCGTTCTCTCGGGTTAATCAATACAGGCTGAAGGGATCCCTGAAAAGGTTTCATCAGTAAGTGTAGGGTAATCCTGTTGCAAGCGGATGCCAACCTTCGAACTCCACATAACTTTACAGCCCAGAGGTTGCGTAAAATGCCTCAGCCGCTAAGATGATTCGCGTTAATCAGTGAGGGTGTAATGGCGAAACGTCAACGGATGGGATGGTGGTTCTTCTGCCTGGCATGTGTCGTGGTGATGGTCTGCACCGCGCAGCGCATGGCGGGTCTGCACGCGTTGCAGATGGAGACCATTGCTGTTACGACGACACAATCGCCCGCGCCTGAGGCCGATGACACATCCCCCATAACGCCGTGCGAGCTTAGCGCGAAATCGTTACTTGCTTCGCCGCCAGTGGTTTTTGAAGGCGCGATTCTGGCGCTCTGTTTACTCCTCACCGTGTTAACCCCGTTCAGGACGGTGCGCTTACCGTTCTTTCCTCAACGCGTCATTTCCCCACCGGGACTTCGGGTCCATCTCCGATTCTGTGTTTTCCGTGAATGACTGAACGGCTGTTTTAAACAGTTCGTTAATCATTTATGGAGAAAAAATATGACTTTTGCACTCAGGCAGGGACTGCTCTGCCTGTTATTACTCTGGCTGCCTGTTTCATGGGCGGTTGAGCGCGGCTGGCTGCGCTCACCGGAAAATGATCATGCCAGCGTCCGATTGCGTGCTGATACGTCAGCGCAGGGTGAAACGCGTCTGCTGATTGATGTCAGACTGGAAAACGGCTGGAAGACCTACTGGCGATCGCCGGGTGAGGGCGGCGTTGCGCCTTCCATCACCTGGCAAGGCGAGATGCCAGAGGTGGAGTGGTTCTGGCCGACACCGGCACGTTTTGACGTCGCGAATATCACCACTCAGGGTTATCACGAGCGAGTCACTTTCCCGCTGAATATTCGCGGTAAGGCGCCTGACAGGGTGGATGGTGTGCTGACGCTATCCACTTGCAGCAATGTCTGTTTGCTGACCGACTACCCGTTTTCGCTCACGCCGACGCAGCAGAATGCGGGCTTTGCCCATGATTATGCGCAGGCGATGGGTCGGATCCCTCTGGCGCACGGTTTGACCCGGATGCTGAACGCAGAAGCACGTGACGGAGAGTTAATCATTGAGGCCCAACGCAGCGAAGGCTGGTCTTCCCCCGCGTTATTCCTCGATAGCGTAGACGATGCGGATTTTGCCAAACCGCTTATCCAGGTGGAGGGCGAGAAACTTCACGCGAGGGTGCCGGTTCACGATAGCTGGGGGGAGGGCGCGCCCAATCTGCGTGGCAAATCGCTCACGCTGGTACTGGTGGATAACGGTGTGGCGCAGGAGAGTCAGCTTATCGTTGGCGACGCGCCGACCTCCGACAACGCCGGATCATCGCTCTGGCAGGTGGTCCTGATGGCGCTGTTGGGGGGATTTATCCTCAACCTGATGCCCTGTGTGCTGCCGGTATTGGGAATGAAGCTGGGATCGATACTGCTCGTTGAAGAGAAAAGCCGACAGCAGGTGCGACGCCAGTTCCTGGCTTCGGTGTGCGGTATCCTGGCCTCTTTTATGGCACTGGCGCTGTTAATGACGGTGTTACGCCTGAGCCATCAGGCACTGGGCTGGGGGATCCAGTTTCAGAACCCGTGGTTTATTGGCGTGATGATGCTGGTGATGCTGGCTTTCAGCGCCAGTCTGTTTGGCCTGTTTGAATTCCGTTTGCCTTCATCAATGACCACCCGGCTGGCAACGTACGGCGGCAACGGGCTGTCGGGGCATTTCTGGCAGGGCGCATTCGCCACGTTACTGGCGACACCCTGTAGCGCACCGTTTCTCGGTACGGCTGTGGCTGTCGCACTGACGGCATCTCTGCCCATACTGTGGGGACTGTTCCTGGCGCTCGGAATTGGGATGAGCCTGCCGTGGTTGCTGGTTGCGCTGCGTCCGGGTCTGGCGCTTCGTTTACCCCGTCCAGGACGCTGGATGAACATAGTGCGACGCCTGCTCGGTCTGATGATGCTGGGATCGGCGCTCTGGCTGGCCTCACTGCTGGTTACGCATCTTGGATTTACCAGGCAGAACGCGCTGAAAGAGACCATCCACTGGCAACCACTCAGTGAACAGGCGATTACTGATGCGCTTGTACAGCACAAACGCGTATTTATCGATGTGACTGCCGACTGGTGTATCACCTGCAAAGTCAATAAATACAACGTATTGAATACCGTTGATGTGCAAGAGGCCTTAAAGCAACCGGATGTTGTCGCGCTGCGCGGAGACTGGACATTACCCTCTGATGACATCACCGCTTTTCTGAAATCACGCGGCCAGGTTGCTGTGCCGTATAACCAAATTTATGGCCCCGGTTTACCTGAGGGGCAGGCGTTGCCAACCTTATTGACCCGTGAGGGTCTGTTAAAAACGCTGGCGAAAGCAAAAGGAGTGACCCCATGAAATCGCTGATCATTTTACTGTTTTCCTTATTCACCGCGTTCAGCTTCGCCAAATCGCCTGCGCCGTTTACGCCAGAGCAGGAAAAACAGCTCGAAACATTGATTCAGGAGGAGTTGTTTAACGATCCGGGCAGCCCACGTCTGGGAGCAAAACAGGCAAAACTGACGCTGGTGAATTTCACCGATTACAACTGTCCTTACTGTAAACAACTGGATCCGCTGCTGGAGAAAATCGTGGCGAAGTACCCGGAGGTGGCGGTAATTATCAAGCCGTTACCGTTCAAGGGCGAAAGTTCCGTTCTGTCTGCCCGCACGGCGCTCACAACCTGGCGTGAGCATCCTCAGCAGTTTCTTGCGCTACATGAAAAGTTAATGCAAAAGAGAGGCTACCACACGGATGTGAGCATCAAACAGGCACAGGAGAAATCAGGAGCCACTCCGGTCACGCTGGATAAAAAAAGTAACGAAACGCTGAGTATGAATCTACAACTGGCACGATTAGTGGGTGTTCAGGGGACACCGGCGACGATTATTGGCGATGAGCTGATTCCGGGCGCGGTCTCCTGGGACGTTCTTGAAGAAGTGGTGAAAGAAAAACTGGCGGCTGCTGATGGTCAATAAATTGCGGCGATGGTTGCGTGAGGGGCTAATTCTGCTGGTGATACTGGCAGGCGGGATGCTGCTGATGGATGTCTGGCGCGCGCCGCAGGCACCACCTTCTTTTGACAGCACGCCACTGCAGACACTGGATGGCGAAAGCGTAACGCTGGCGTCACTGAGTGAGAAAGAGCCACTGCTAATCTATTTCTGGGCCACCTGGTGTGGTGTGTGTCGCTATACCACACCGGATATTGCCCGGTTACAGACCGAGGGAAAGAACGTGCTGACGATTGCGCTGCGGTCAGGGGATGAGCAGACCCTTTCGCACTGGTTAACACGCAAAAGGCTCAGCTTTCCGGTGGTGAATGATGCCGATGGATCACTTTCGCGTCGTTGGGATATCAGCGTCACACCGACGCTGGTGATCGTCTCAAAGGGGCGGGTGGTTTCCACAACCAGCGGCTGGACCAGCTACTGGGGCATGATAATGCGTCTGTGGTGGGCGAGCGTGAACTGATCAAGATGCCGGGGAAACCCGGCATTAGCCATTAACGCTGCATGATATCCCTCATTTTGCGGTCCCGTTCCCGGAAAAGTGTCATATATCTGTCACACTTATGGATGATGAATAACAACACGAGGTCGAAGGGATGAAAAAATCGTTAATTGCCGCCGCAGTGGCCGGGGTTGTGATGCTGTCTTCTGGTGCTCAGGCTCAGACGGTGCCGGAAGGCTACCAGCTTCAGCAAGTATTGATGATGAGTCGACACAATTTACGCGCCCCGCTGGCGAATAACGGGAGCGTCCTGGAACAGTCCACGCCAAATAAATGGCCTGAATGGGATGTGCCCGGCGGACAACTCACCACCAAAGGTGGCGTACTGGAAGTGTATATGGGCCATTACATGCGCGAATGGCTGGCAGAGCAGGGGATGGTGAAATCCGGTGAGTGTCCGGCCTCTGAAACAGTTTATGCCTATGCCAACAGTCTGCAACGGACGGTCGCCACTGCACAATTCTTTATCACCGGGGCGTTCCCTGGCTGTGATGTCCCGGTCCATCATCAGGAAAAAATGGGTACCATGGACCCGACGTTTAACCCGGTCATCACCGATGACTCGGCAGCCTTCCGTGAGCAAGCGGTGCAGGCCATGGAAAAAGAGCGCAGTCAGATGCAGCTTGATGACAGCTACAAGCTGCTGGAGCAGATGACCAACTACAAAGATTCTCCCGCCTGTAAACAAAAACAGCAGTGTTCTTTGACTGAAGCCAAAGATACCTTCAGCGCCAACTATGAGAAGGAGCCGAGTGTTTCTGGGCCGCTGAAAATCGGTAACTCGCTGGTGGACGCTTTCACGCTGCAGTATTACGAAGGATTTCAGATGGATCAGGTCGCCTGGGGCGAAATTAAATCCGATCAGCAATGGAAGGTGTTATCAAAACTGAAAAATGGCTATCAGGACAGCTTGTTTACGTCACCGGAAGTCGCGCGTAACGTGGCTAAACCGCTGGTGAAATATATCGATAAAGCGCTGGTCACCGGGCAGGCAAAAGCGCCGAAAATCACTCTACTGGTAGGGCATGACTCCAATATTGCTTCATTGCTGACTGCGCTGGATTTCAAACCGTATCAGTTACATGACCAGTATGAGCGTACACCGATTGGCGGGAAAATCGTTTTCCAGCGCTGGCATGACAGCAAAGCCAATCGCGATCTGATGAAGATCGAGTATGTCTATCAAAGCTCGCAGCAGTTGCGTAATGCGGATGTCCTGACGCTGAAAGCGCCTGCGCAACGTGTGACGCTGGAGCTGAAAGGTTGTCCCGTTGACGCCAACGGATTCTGTCCGATTGACAAGTTTGACACGCTGCTGAATGAAGCCGCGAAGTAAGTGAAGAATTCCCCCGCAACTGCGGGGGAATACAGGGACTAGACGTTTTTACGCTCGATGGTTTGCTCGCCCCAGAAGAGCGAATCCTTATCCGTTTTGTCAAAGGCTTTGATCAGTACTTCGTCACTGCCTTCTTCCCAAATTTTTTCTGCCAGTTTCTCGTCATATCCGGCAACTTCAAATATGGCTTCGGCTATTTCTGGCGACGTATTGCGCAGACTTGCCCACTCACCGACGTGATGAGCCTTCGCTTCTTGAGTTGGCATGCTTGTCCTCCTGTTGAAGATTAGCCGTTGAGCTTCACTGCCAGACCGGCAACGTATTCGCCCTGATAACGTGCAATTGAGAGTTCTTCCTGGCTTGGCTGGCGAGAACCATCACCGCCAGCAATGGTCGTTGCACCGTATGGCGTACCGCCGCGAACCTGTGAAACATCAAACAGCTCCTGCGCAGCATAGCCGATAGGGACAATTACCATCCCATGATGGGCAAGTGTAGTCCATGTGGAAGTAATGGTCTGCTCCTGGCCGCCGCCGGTGCCAGTAGAACTGAAAACGCTGGCGAGTTTGCCGTACAGTGCGCCGGATGCCCAAAGTCCTCCTGTCTGATCCAGGAAGGTACGCATCTGACCAGACATGTTGCCAAAGCGCGTTGGTGTGCCAAAAATAATGGCATCGTAGTCAGCCAGTTCTTGCGGAGTGGCGACCGGTGCATTTTGGGTTTTTCCGCCAGCTTTGGCGAAAATGTCAGGCTGCATCGTTTCCGGTACACGTTTAATGATGACTTCTGCGCCATCCACTTTTTTTGCTCCTTCTGCGACCGCATGCGCCATCGTTTCGATGTGTCCGTACATGGAATAATAAAGCACCAGAACTTTTGCCATTGTCCTACTCCTCGGTTTCTGTCTCTTATACACATCTGACGCTGCCGACGAGCGATCTAGTGTAGATCTCGGTGGTCGCCGTATCATTAAAA
>OKVW01000623.1_pt1 | contig 19525 bp, 17 predicted proteins | sample 1606991 | NCBI WGS metagenome assembly OKVW01 (sample SAMN03281021, study PRJEB24777) | human gut metagenome | isolation source: fecal sample PR177 from 1 month old male Malay infant, vaginal delivered...
TGGCCGGTGGTGCTGACGGCGAAGTTCGAAGAAAAATTCCTCGCGGTGCCGTCTGAAGCGCTGGTTTACACCATGAAAGGTGACCAGAAATACTTCCCGGTCTACGCTAACGACGGCAAACTGCTGCCAAACTTTATCTTCGTTGCGAACATCGAGTCCAAAGATCCGCAGCAAATCATCTCCGGTAACGAGAAGGTTGTGCGCCCGCGTCTGGCGGATGCGGAATTCTTCTTTAACACCGACCGCAAAAAACGTCTGGAAGATCATCTGCCGCGTCTGCAAACCGTGCTGTTCCAGCAGCAACTGGGTACGCTGCGTGACAAAACCGATCGCATTCAGGCGCTGGCGGGCTGGATTGCCGGTCAGATTGGCGCGGACGTTAACCACGCGACCCGTGCCGGGCTGCTGTCTAAATGTGACCTGATGACCAACATGGTCTTCGAATTCACCGACACGCAGGGCGTGATGGGCATGCACTACGCGCGTCACGACGGCGAAGCGGAAGATGTCGCTGTCGCTCTGAACGAGCAGTATCAGCCGCGTTTTGCCGGTGATAACCTGCCGTCTAACCCGGTTGCCTGTGCGCTGGCGATTGCCGATAAGATGGATACGCTGGCGGGTATCTTTGGTATCGGTCAGCATCCAAAAGGGGACAAAGACCCGTTTGCGCTGCGTCGTGCCGCGCTCGGGGTACTGCGTATTATCGTTGAGAAGAACCTGAACCTGGATCTGCAGACCCTGACCGAAGAAGCGGTACGTCTGTATGGCGATAAGCTAACCAACGCGAATGTGGTGGATGACGTCATCGACTTTATGCTCGGCCGTTTCCGCGCCTGGTATCAGGACGAAGGCTACACCGTGGACACCATCCAGGCGGTGCTGGCGCGTCGTCCGACCCGTCCGGCGGATTTCGATGCGCGTATGAAAGCGGTCTCCCACTTCCGTTCACTGGACGCCGCGTCTGCTCTGGCAGCGGCTAATAAGCGTGTTTCCAATATCCTGGCGAAGTCCGAAGAGACGCTGAACGAACGTGTGAACGCCTCGACGCTGAAAGAGCCGGAAGAGATTGCGCTGGCGATGCAGGTTGTCGTGCTGCGTGACAAGCTTGAGCCGTACTTTGCGGAAGGCCGCTATCAGGATGCGCTGGTTGAACTGGCGGAACTGCGTGAGCCGGTCGACTTGTTCTTCGAAAAAGTGATGGTGAACGTTGAAGATAAAGATCTTCGTATCAACCGTCTCTCCATGCTCGAAAAACTGCGCGAACTGTTCCTGCGCGTAGCGGATATTTCGCTGCTGCAGTAAACATCGCGCAAGTCACCACCGCAAACAAACGCTGAAGTGCCCGATGGCGCGAGCTTATCGGGCCTACAGAACACAGTGTAGGCCCGATAAGGCACCAGCCGTCATCCGGCAAAAACTATCGCCTGTGTTTTTAACGCGCTGAAACCTGCCCTTGGGCAGGTTTTTTTATAGACGGAACAGGAAAAGTTACTGCAACTGCAATTCCGTCAGGCAGGTCTGGCTGTCATTCCCGGTGGCAATCGCATGGGAGGCCGTCTTGCCGTTGTAGCTCACTTCCAGAGTCCCTTCGATATTACGCGGGAGCCATACGCCGATAAACCCGTTCTGGTAGCTTTTGAGTGGTTTCTGAATCAGCACATCGCCTTTTTTGTCCGTCACTTTGACATTAAACGTGGTGTCTGGCATTTCGCCCTGACAGCCGGAAAGACTGTGGTTAAAGCACGGGTGCGTCTGTCGTTCATAGGGAGCAAAGGAGAGATAAAACTTATCACCCAGCGGCAACGTGTACTTTTGCCCATCGGCGGCGAGTTTTAATTCGGTGCTGGTGATCGACGCAGAATAGGGTAGCGGGCGAGCCTGTGGCGTCTGATCAATGGTATCCACTATCTGCTCGACCGATTTCCCGGCAAGGCCATGCTCAGCAAGGAACGCGGATTCTGGTGATGCCGCAAACGCGACGCTACTGGAGAGCAAACCAAATGCGAGTAACAGGGGGTGTTTAGGCATAGCGACAATTCCATGTGAAAAACAGGGTTTTCACTATAAAGCTTCCCCTTAGGGAAAGGTCAAATGCCGCGCAGGTAAAGTAGTGCAAAGACAGCAGATAAAAAAAAATCCCCGCCGTTTGGCAGGGATCTTGAATTCTGAGCTTTTTAAGCTTACAGGCTGGTTACGTTGCCAGCTGCCGGGCCTTTAGCGCCGCTTTCGATGGTGAAGGAAACTTTCTGACCTTCGTCCAGGGATTTGTAGCCATCGTTCTGGATAGCAGAGAAGTGTACGAACACGTCTTTAGAGCCATCGTCAGGAGTGATGAAGCCGAAGCCTTTGTCAGCGTTGAACCATTTTACGATACCAGTCATTTTACCGGACATAGTGTATTACCTTTTAAAAAATAAGTGTGCCTTTCGGCGATATGGCGTGCTCTACAGATTTTTTAAGCGTTAAGGAAATGCGCACTACGAGGGGTATCAACGATAACTCTTGAAGGGGACTACCTTACTAAACTGCTTTAATGGTCTGTACGTCAAACCGTGGAGCGCATTAACTCATGTAACGCCAAGTGATGCAACTGTTATTTTCCTTTGTTTGATTAAGTGGTCGGAAAACGGCCCTGGACCAGGACCGTTCATAAAACAAAAAACTACTCCATTAACTGCTTACTTAATGCTGGATTAGCCTGTATCAGGCGCATCAATATCAATTCGGTACTGGAGGGTTTAACGCGTTTTGATTCCCACTCATGCACCAGTGCAACACTCACACCCAACGCTCTGGCAAAATCATCTGTTTTGAGCCCACTTCCGCGCCGTAACTGTTCAAACTCGCTAAAGGGATTCGGCTTTTGTGTCAGGGTAATTCTTGATGATTCTTCTTTAAAAACAATTTGTTCCAGGCTGCTCAGCAGCTCAAGCATAGGATCTTTAGATTCCATTGAGAACTCCTATAAATCACACAGCGGGATCGTGAATTTCATCGAAGCCTGTTAAGAATAGTCGGTAAAGTGAAAGTTTGGAGGACGTCACAGTTTTAGGCACTAACCGGATTCGTTTCAGCGCAGGCGGAGGGCGGATTTTTAGCTTGCTAAGGATTTGATAAAGGACGCTATATCCGGCGTGTGCCGGAGAATTGTAAAGATTACGAAAATCTGCGTATTGCCCGGCAGGAAATAACCTGCCGGGGGCATCATCAGGCTTTTTGAGGGGCGTTACCTGGCGTTTCTGCCGGTACAACCGGTGTGGAAAACTGACGTTTGCCGATCCAGTGTTTCACCATTAACGCCAGGGCTGAAACCAGCGCCGGTATAGCCAGGAAGGTAAAGATGGTGTCGAACGCGAGTTGCGCCTGCATCAGGAATGCGCCGCTAAACGCGCCGAGGATGCCACCGAAACGCCCCAACCCCAGCATCCAGGCCACGCCGGTGGCACGCCCTTGGGTGGGATAGAACCCCGCCGCCAGCGCAGGCATTGACGATTGCGCGCCGTTCATGATGGTTCCGGCGATAAACACCATCACGCCCATCAACAGCAGACTGCTGGTGGAGAATCCCACCAGGCAGACGAATACCCCCGTCAGCAGCCAACCTACCGCCACCACTTTGTTCGGGTTGAATTTGTCCATCAGCGCGCCCAGCGCCAGTACGCCAATGCCGCCGCCCAACGGAAACAGCGCCGTAATGATGGAGGCCTGACTCAGTGTGGCGCCCGTTTCACGGATCAGTAGCGGCAGCCAACTGGTCAGCAGATAGAAAATCAGTAACCCCATAAAATAGGTGAGACACAGCATCACCGTGCCCAGCGCGTAGCGGGGCGAGAAGATGACGCCCAGCGCCGATTTCTCTTTGACCTGGCCGCTTTCACGCAGGACAAAATAGGTTGTCTCCGGCAGAGGGGCGATACGGCGCAGTATGGCGCCAATCTGCTGTTGCGATTTGTTTTTCACCACCAGATAACGGGCCGATTCCGGCAGCAGAAAAATGAGCACGACGGCCAGCGCCAGTGGCATTACGCCGCCGAGAATCAACACGCTTTGCCAGCCATAATGTGGGATCAACCAGGCGGAGATAAATCCCCCCATCGACGAGCCAATCGGGAATCCGACAAACATCAGGTTCACCAGCAGCGCTCGGCGGCGCTCAGGCGCATACTCGCTCATCAGCGTAGCGGCATTGGGCATCGCTGCGCCCAAGCCGAGACCGGTTAAAAAGCGCAGGGCGGTGAGCTGGTTCAGCGTGCCGGCAAAAGCCGTAAGCAGACTGAATCCGCCAAAAACCAGAATCGACATAATCAGCACTTTTTTGCGGCCAATACGGTCAGCCATTGGGCCCGCCGTCAGTGCGCCAACGGCAAGACCAACCAGCGCGGCGCTCATCACCGGGCCGAGCGCCGATTTTTCCACGCCCCATTCCTGAACGAGATCAGAGGCGATAAACCCAATGATTGCAGTATCGAAGCCGTCCATCGCGACGGTCACAAAGCACAGCACAAGAATCATCCACTGGTACTTTGAGAAGGGATGCTCATTAATAAACGCTTGAATATCAGTTGTTTTGTTGGTCATGCGGTCATTCCTGCTGAATAAAAGCGGGGGACAGAGGCTTTTTATTTTCTCCACCGCAAGCGTTGAGAATAAATGTGCGATTATCGAACGTTTATTCGTTAATCGTTCATTCAATCAAAACATTGAAGTTACTGTCCGGCAATCATCCTGCCTTTGTTAACGTGCGATAATCGTACGTATTGGCTGTGCATGGACAAGGGAACTAAATAAATGTGTTTTAAATCATAGGATTGGTTAGTGAAAAAACGCCTGGCGCCGCGTGCGTAAATGTGACGAGATTAACAATAAAATAACAATACAGATTCGGATGGTGCGCCTCGTGAATTTCCGCTACAAGAATGCGCCGAGGGGGTATCCTGCGAGCCTGACCTGGACTATCCTTGTAAGCCGTCAGGCACACGTGTGGCCTTGTGCGCATTTTTGGGTGAAAGGAGTATTAAAATGGCGACAGGTAAGTCCTGCTCTCGCTGGTTTGCGCCTCTTGCGGCGTTATTAATGATAGTTAGCCTGAGTGGGTGTTTTGATAAAGAAGGCGACCAACGCAAAGCGTTTGTCGATTTTCTGCAGAATACGGTGATGCGTAGCGGCGAACGTCTACCCACCCTGACCGCCGATCAGAAAAAGCAGTTCGGTCCGTTTGTTTCTGATTACGCGATTCTGTATGGCTACTCGCAGCAGGTGAATCAGGCAATGGATTCCGGTCTGCGTCCGGTTGTGGACAGCATCAATGCCATTCGTTCGCCACAGGACTATGTGACGCAACGTGGGCCGCTGCGCGATCTGAACGGCTCTCTTGGCGTACTCGGCCAGCAGTTGCAGAATGCGAAATTGCAGGCGGATGCGGCGCACGGCGCACTGAAACAGGCCGACGATCTGAAGCCGGTGTTTGATCAGGTGTACAAGAAAGTGGTCACCACACCTTCAGAGGCACTTCAGCCGCTGATCCCGGCCGCGCAAATTTTGACCCAGCAGCTTGTGCAGGTGGGTGACTTTGTGGCGCAGCAGGATACGCAGGTGAGCTTTGTGGCGAATGGCATTCAGTTCCCGACGTCACAGCAGGCAAGCCAGTACAACACATTGATTGGGCCGCTGGCCTCGCAGCATCAGGCATTTAATCAGGCCTGGACTGCGGCGGTAAACGCAATTCAGTGATGACGTGGCCGGGTAAGCGAGAACGCTTCCCGGCTGTTTTGTTATCCCGCCACCTGCGGATTTACGCAGTTCTTCTCGACCTTCCCTTGCAGCGCATCAATCAGGTTATCGACAGCACAGGACGCCATGTTGTAGCGGGTTTCATGCGTCGCTGAACCAATGTGCGGCACAGCGACCACGTTGCTTAGCGACAGCAGCGGCGAATCAACCGGCAGCGGCTCCTGCTCAAACACATCCAGACCGGCAGCGTGGATTTCTCCGTTTTGCAGCGCGGCGATCAACGCATTCTCATCGACCACCGGGCCGCGTCCGGCATTAATGAAAATGGCGGAGGATTTCATTTTGGCGAACTGCTCTGCGCCAAACAGATGATGCGTCTCATCTGTCAGCGGCAGAATAAGGCAGACGAAATCGGATTCCTGCAGCAGCGTATCGAGATCGCAGTAGTGGGCGTTGAAGCGCGTTTCCGCCTCCTGATGGCGGCGTCGTGCGTTGTAAAGTATCGGCATGCTGAAGCCGAAGTGGGCGCGCTGCGCCAGCGCAAGGCCAATACGTCCCATCCCGACGATACCCAACGTTTTATGGTGAACATCTGTACCAAACCAGTCAGGGCCAATGCTTTTGGTCCATTCGCCAGCCTTCACGCGCCCGGCGACCTCCACAACCCGGCGTGCCGTTGACAGCACCAGCGCCATGACCGTATCGGCGACGGTCTCTGTCAGCACCGTGGGGGTATGCATCAGCAGCACATTACGGGCATTCAGCGCATCGACATCGAAATTGTCATAGCCCACGGAGATGGTTGATGCCGCTCGAAGCTTCGGCATTTTCTCCAGCAATGCGGTATCGACGGTTTGGCTGGAGCCCAGCAGACCTTCGGCGCTGGCAAAGGCCTGCGCGTGTTGTTCAACCGTTTGCGGGCTCAGGTTGGGCACCTGCGTGAGGATGAAGTGCTCTTTCAGGCGATGCAGTAAATCATCAGGTAACGCTTTGTAGAGAATAATGGACGGCTTCATGCGGCTCTCCGTGAGTGAAAGTTTACGCGTGGCGTGCGCCAACCGGGAGGTGCTGATTATTAGCAGGCTTAACAATCAGAGTTAGCCATACTGAGGCGAAAAGCGCCACCCCCATGAAAATGTACGAGGCTGACGGGCTGCCGGTAGCGCCGTTGAGGTAACCGACAAACCAGGAGCCGAGGAACGAGCCCAGCGCACCCATACTGTTGATCAACGCCATTGCGCCGCCTGCGACATTGCGTGGCAGCATCTCCGGGATGATGGCGAAAAACGGGCCATACGGGGCGTACATCGCTGCGCCGGCGATCACCAGCAGGGTATAAGAGGCCCAGAAGTTATTGACGCCGACGGCCCAGGAACCGATAAAAGCAAAGGCGGCAATCAGCAGCAATGGCCAGACAAACAGCTTACGGTTTTGCAGTTTATCCGAGGCCCACGAGGCGACAATCATCGCCACCGTTGCGGCAAGGTACGGTACGGAAGAGAGCCAGCCCACTTCGACCATTCCCAGATTCGAGCCGCCTTCGCGGATGATGGACGGCAGCCACAATACGAAGCCGTAGACACCAATGCTCCAGGTGAAATATTGCAGGCACAGCAGGATCACGTTACGCGAACGGAAAGCTTCGCTGTAGTTGCGTACTGCTTTAATGCCCTGTTGTTCTTGTTCGAGTTGCGTCTGCAGCGCTGATTTTTCCGATTCGCTCAGCCAGCCGACCTGCGCCGGTTTGTCCCTCACCAGTACCCACCAGCAGAATGCCCACAGAATGGCGGGAACCCCTTCGATGATAAACATTTCTCGCCAGCCGAGCGCCTGAATCAGGTAACCGGAAACCACGGACATCCACAGCACTGTCACCGGGTTGCCGAGGATCAGGAAGGTATTGGCGCGAGAACGCTCCGATTTGGTAAACCAGTTGCTGATATAAATCAGCATCGCGGGCATCACGGCAGCTTCCACCACCCCGAGAATAAAGCGAATCGCCGCCAGTGCCGGGATATTGCTGACCATCCCGGTCAGCGACGCGCAGCCGCCCCATAAAATCAGACAGACAAAAATCAGTTTGCGCACGCTTCGGCGTTCGGCATACACCGCACCAGGGATTTGAAAGAAGAAATAACCCAGGAAGAACAGGGCGCCCAGCAGAGACGAAATCCCTTTGGTAATACCGAGATCCTCGTTAATCCCCGCGGCAGACGCAAAGCTGAAGTTTGCGCGGTCAAGATAGGCCAGGCTATACGTGATAAACACGATAGGCATGATGTACAACCAGCGTTTTGCTGCATTTGTTGAGCTTGCCATAGTCAACCTCTGTGGTTTTTGCCGCCGCTGTCTGTAGGGTACAGGGGGCTGTTATCGTTACGTAACGTTATTCACCTAACGCGTCACGTGTGGGTAAGCCTTCGCTGTCGCCCTGGACCTGAATGGCCAGTGCGCCAATTTTGTTGCCGCGAGTAATGGCCTGCTGGAGCGAGCGACCTTCCAGCAGGGCGCTGATCACGCCTACTGCAAAGCCATCACCGGCCCCAACCGTATCGACCACGTTGTCCACTTTCACGGGGGCAATGCTGCCTTTTTCTCCCTCAGCGGTTTTATACCAGGCACCGTCGGCGCCCGTTTTCAGCACCACGGCTTTCACACCGTGGCGAAGATAAAAATCAGCAATCCCTTCCGGTGTCTGCTGTCCGGTTAATACCATTCCCTCTTTAAGTCCAGGCAACACCCAGTCGGCCTGGAACGCGAGGCGGTTCAGCTTCTCCACCATCTCTGCCTCACTTTTCCACAGCACCGGACGCAGATTGGGGTCAAAAGAGAGCGTCTTGCCCTGCGCTTTCATACTGCGTGCGGTGTGGGCGAGCAGTTCGTATGAACTGGCGGAGAGCGCTGCCGCCACGCCACTCAGGTGCAGATGGCGAGCGCCTGAGAAATACGTTTCGTTATAGTCCTCAATGGAAAGGTGGCTGGCCGCGGAGCCTTTACGGAAGTATTCCACAATGGGATCGGTTCCATTTTCAACTTTAGATTTAAGCTGAAAGCCGGTTGCAAAGCGCTCATCAACCGTCACGCCCTGGGCATTAATCCCTTCTTTTTTCAGCGAGTTAAGAACAAAGCGGCCAAAGCTGTCATTGCCAACGCGGCTCACCCAGCCCACGTTCAGACCGAGCCGCGCCAGGCCGGTTGCGACGTTCAGTTCTGCACCGGCGACGCGTTTGATGAACCGCTCCACGTCGGCCAGGTCGCCGGTCTGTGTCGCCACAAACATCGCCATCGCTTCGCCAATCGTGATGACATCCAGTGAATTCTTCATGCCTTACTCCTTACGTAATAAGTCGACGTAGCGGCGGGTGACAACCGTCAAATCGGGTCCTTCCAGCGGAAATTCGATGCCGCGCGGAACGTCGGTGGGCAACAGGTTGAGCAGCCTGAACCAGCGTGGATCGGCATTATCCGGGGGGATCGCGCGATAGCTCTCAAGATGTTCTGTCGCGGCTTTGACATGAACATAGCCAACAGAGGCGGCCAGTTGGTGCGCGGCCTCTTCCGGCGAATCACCCACCCACAACCAGTTGCCCATATCAAAGGTCAACTGAACGGGTAGTGCATGTTTTTGACATGCTGTGTTAAAGCATTGCATTGGTTTGAGACGCCCGCAGGCGGTCTGGTCATTTTCGACGACCAGCGCCATACCGCTGGTTTCGAGCCAGTCGCGCAGGGTATCGAATTGTTCTACATTCGCAAAATGGCCCAGCGACACCTTCAGCCACAGCGCGCGCAGCGTCTGTGCTTCCTGGAGCAGCGACGGGAGCTGCGGATTGAGGCTGCCGTCTTCCATAAACAACGGTTGTGGCGCGGAATAGCAGGCCAGTAAATCGAAGAGTTCAATAGCGGAAGCCAGCGTGGTCAGCGTGGCGAGTTCCGCATCCGTAAACATTTCACGGCGGATCTCCACCCCATCCGCACCGGCGCTGGCGATGATTGGTAACATCGCGGTTTGCCCGCCTGCAGCGCGGACGGTGTCGTAGCCATAAGCGGCGGTGACGACCATAATTTTTCTTTCCATGGGAACTCCGAATCTAACGCTTTTTTTATTACGCTAGATGGAACCGGTTCCAAAGAAAAGTACCCTGTGCTGAAATTATGATCACCATCACGAAGGAAAATTAACGGGCTGTGGAGCCGCGAACGATCAGTTCACCAGAGAAAACCTGCTCATGAATGGCGTCGTTACCGCCTTCAATCCGGCGTACGACCTGTTCGACCGCGGCATAACCAATCTGCCAGGTCGGTTGTTTCATGGTCGTAATACCGACACCTGCCAGCTCAGCCCATTCCAGTTCATCGAACCCCAGCAGGCCGATGTCGCTGCCCCAGTTGAGACCAATGCGTTTCAGTGAGCGGGCAACCTGTAAGGTGAGCGCGCCGTTAGCGGAAATCACCGCCTTACGCATCCCGCGATGCTGCTGATGAAACTGGCGTAACGTGTTGTCCAGTTGTGTGTTTTCGCTGAGCGGGACCTCGGCGTTTTCGGCGACGATACCCGGATACCTTGCCAGGGTGGCACGAAAGGCGCTCAGTCGCTCACGGCGAGTGTTAACCATCCCCAGCGGCTCGCTGAGAAACAGAAGGGCTTCAAAACCTTGTTCAATCAGGTGTTCGGTGGCAGTGGTCGCTGCTTGCGTATTGTCCAGACCCACGACGTCGCAGGCAAAATCCGGGATTTTTCGGTCAATCAGCACCATCGGTAATGCGGATTGTTGCAGGCGATTCAGCCCTTCTTCCCGCATTCCCACCGCATTAACCACAATGCCTTCTACCTGATAACTGCGTAACAGATCGAGGTAATGGAGCTCCTGGTTCACTTCGTTATTGGTATTACAGACCAGCGGGGTAAACCCTTTTTCGCGGCAGGCGGCTTCGATACCGCTTAACACATTGACAGAGTAGGGGTTGGTGATATCGGCGATGATCAGACCAATCAGGCGAGTGCGTCCTCGCTTCAGCCCGCGGGCCATCAGGCTTGGGCGATAGTCGAGATCCGCAATCGCTTTTTCAATACGTGCCAGCAGGGCATCAGAAAGCAGGTGTTTTTCACCGTTGAGATAGCGAGAAATACTGGTTTTACCGGTTTTTGCCGCTTTGGCGACATCACTGATGGTGGGGCGTGTTGATTTGCTCATCGCTGATTTCCTTGCCTTGGGTGAGCATACCTTAGCGCGAAAATGCCCGGTGGCGCTACGCTTACCCTTCGGCAAGACGTCGTCGCCACCCGGCTCAATCGTTACTGAATCGGACTCAAGGTGATTTCGACACGGCGGTTCTGAGCTTTACCCTCTGCCGTGCTGTTGCTGGCAATTGGATTCGCCGGGCCCATGCCGCTGGTACGGATGCGGTTGGCGGCAACGCCCTGGGTGATCAGCGCGCTGGCTACGCTGTCTGCACGCTGTTGCGACAGACGCATGTTCAGATCCTGCCCGCCAGTGCTGTCGGTATAACCGATAACGTTAACGGCGGTTTTATTGTATTCCTTCAGCACCATAGCGACACCGGTCAGGGTATTCGCACCAGCCGGTTTCAGGGCTGCGCTGCTGCTGTCAAAGGTCACGTTGTTAGGCATATTCAAAATGATGTTATCGCCACTTCGCGTCACGCTTACGCCCGTTCCCTGCATTTTCTCGCGAAGTTTCGCTTCCTGCACGTCCATATAATAACCGACGCCGCCGCCGAGCGCGGCTCCTGCCGCTGCGCCAATCAGTGCGCCTTTACCGCGATCTTTCTTCGACGATGAGAGTGCGCCGACACCGGCGCCGACCAGCGAACCAATACCCGCGCCAATACCCGATTTACCCGCTTCGCGCTCGCCAGTGTACGGGTTAGTGGTGCAGCCAGAAACCGCCAGGGCACCGCTCACCATCGCGGCAATGACTAAAACACGTTTCTTCATCTTAATTCCTTAATGACTTTCTTATTTTTGCCACAACGATCGTGGCGGTTGATTATGACGTGTGAAGATGAAGAAAATTCCAGGGAACTCTCTGAAATTTGTAAGTAACATTGAGCACCGTAATACATCAGCCCATCTGCAGGAGCGCCTGTCTTGAAGACGCACAACACGGTGTTAACCGCCGCCCACTGGGGCCCCATTCTTGTCGAAACCGACGGCGAAAAGGTGATCTCTTCCCGGGGTGCGCTGCCCACGGCCTATCCTAATTCGTTGCAAAGCGTCGTGCGTGATCAGGTACACAGTGAAGCGCGGGTACGTTATCCGATGGTGCGAAAAGGGTTTCTTGCCTCGCCAGCGCAGCCACAGGGCGTGCGCGGGCAGGATGAGTTTGTTCGTGTCAGTTGGGATGAGGCGCTGGCGCTTATTCATCGTCAGCATCAACGGATTCGCGAGACCTATGGACCGTCGTCCATTTTTGCCGGTTCCTATGGCTGGCGTTCCAACGGCGTTCTGCATAAGTCGGCGACGCTGCTACAACGCTATATGGCCCTGGCGGGCGGCTATACCGGGCACCTGGGAGACTATTCAACCGGTGCGGCGCAGGCCATCATGCCCTACGTGGTCGGCGGCAGTGAGGTCTACCAGCAGCAGACCAGTTGGCCACTCATTCTGGAACACAGCGATGTGGTGGTGCTGTGGAGTGCCAACCCACTGAATACGCTGAAAATCGCCTGGAACGCTTCCGATGAGCAGGGGATCCACTACTTTGACGCCTTGCGTAATAGCGGAAAACGGCTGATCTGCATCGATCCCATGCGATCGGAAACAGTGGATTTCTTTGGCGACAGGATGGAGTGGATTGCGCCGCATATGGGTACTGACGTGGCGTTGATGCTCGGTATTGCCCATACGCTGGTGGAAAATGGCTGGCATGACGAGGCGTTTCTCGCCCGCTGTACGACGGGTTACGAGGTCTTTGCCGATTATCTGCTGGGCGTGAGCGACGGTATAAGCAAAACGGCGGAATGGGCTGCGGAAATCTGCGGGGTGCCGGCAGCGAAAATCCGCGAGCTTGCGGAGTTGTTTCATCACAATACCACCATGCTGATGGCGGGATGGGGCATGCAGCGCCAGCAGTTTGGCGAGCAAAAACACTGGATGATTGTTACGCTGGCCGCCATGCTGGGTCAGACTGGCACGCCTGGTGGCGGTTTTGGTCTCTCCTACCACTTTGCTAACGGCGGTAATCCGACGCGCCGATCGGCGGTACTACCGTCAATGCAGGGAACGCTTGCGGGGGGAACCGACGCGGTGGAGAAAATTCCGGTCGCCCGTATCGTTGAAGCGCTGGAAAACCCCGGCGCGCCGTATCAGCACAATGGGATGAATCGTCACTTCCCGGATATCCGCTTCATCTGGTGGGCGGGCGGCGCGAATTTCACTCATCATCAGGATACCAATCGCCTGATTCGCGCCTGGCAAAAACCGGAACTGGTGGTGATTTCTGAATGCGTCTGGACCGCTGCCGCGAAGCACGCCGATATTGTGCTGCCAGCGACCACCTCCTTTGAACGCAACGATCTCACCATGACCGGTGATTACAGCAACCAGCATCTGGTGCCAATGAAGCAGGTCGTGCCGCCGCAGGGCGAAGCGCGAAATGATTTTGATGTCTTTGCCGAACTCAGTGAGCGCTGGGAGCCGGGGGGATATCAACGTTTCACGGAAGGGAAAAGTGAACGGGAATGGCTGGAAACGTTTTACACCATCGCGGCGCAGCGCGGGGCCAGCCAGCAGGTCACGTTGCCGCCGTTTACTGACTTCTGGGATGCCAATCAACTGATTGAAATGCCGGAAAACCCCGCCAGCGCACAGTTTATCCGTTTTGCCGATTTTCGCCGTGACCCGAACGCGCATCCGCTGAAAACGGACAGCGGCAAGATAGAAATTTACTCGCGGCGAATCGCCCGTTACGGCTACAGGGATTGCCCCGGGCACCCGACATGGCTGGAACCGGATGAGTGGCACGGCAATGCCGAGCCGGGGCAGCTACAGATTTTGTCGGCCCATCCGGCGCATCGTCTGCACAGCCAGCTTAACTACAGCCAGTTGCGTGAACGGTACGCGGTGGCGAACCGGGAGCCCGTTACGATCCATCCGCAGGATGCGCAGGCGCGGGGGATCCGCGACGGTGATACGGTGCGCATCTGGAATCACCGAGGGCAGATTCTTGCAGGCGCAGTAGTGACCGAGGGGATCAAACCGGGCGTGATCTGCATTCATGAAGGCGCATGGCCGGATCTGGATCCGGCGGCAGGGGGGATTTGTAAAAACGGTGCGGTGAATGTGTTGACCAAAGACCTGCCCAGCTCACGTCTGGGAAATGGGTGTGCGGGAAACACGGCGCTGGCGTGGCTGGAAAAATACAGCGGACCAGCACTGGCGCTGACCGCCTTTAATCCACCTGCCAGCCCATAATCCAGGTAGGATGCTGTGTCTCTTCCTGCCATGCGCTGTCTTCAATGCGAAAACCGAGCGTATGGTAGAAATTCACGGCGTTCTGATTTTTTTGGTACACCTCAAGGCTCAACGCACTGTAGCGCTGTTGTACGTGTTGCACCAGCGCTTTGCCAATCCCCCTTCTTAACCTGTCCGGAGCGACAAACAGCGCCCCTAAAAAGCGCTCATCCATAACGCTGACAAACCCTTTCAGCGCCGTTTTTTCTTCCCAGACCCAGGTTCTGGCGGCGGGCAGATAGACATCGCGCACGATCTCTTCGCTTTCATGCCAGTAGCGTTCAGGAATAAAAGGGTGAGCGTGAATAGTGCTTTCCAGCCAGAGCGCCAGCAGCGGCGCCATGTCAGAATGGTGAAACTCGCGAATCATGTTTCCCTCCCGGATGGCAAAAACAGCCAGTCACATGGTCATTGACCAGCCCGCAGGCCTGCATAAAGGAGTAGCAAATGGTCGAGCCGACAAATTTGAATCCTCGTTTTTTCAACGCTTTTGACAGGGCGTCCGAGGCGGGGGTAGAGGTTGGGATCTCCGCCAGCGTCGCGGCAGTGGTGATTTGCGGCTGATTGTCGACAAAAGACCAGACGAAGTCGGCAAACGGTTCGCCGTTTTGCTCCATCGCCAGCCAGGCGCGGGCATTACCGATAATGGCCTGAATTTTCCCCCGATGACGAATAATGCCTGCATCAAGCAGCAATCTTTCCACATCCTCTTCCTGCATCGCCGCCACGCGAACCGGATCGAAATGGTGAAAGTTGGCGCGGTAATTTTCGCGTTTCTTGAGTACGGTAATCCACGAAAGACCTGCTTGCTGACCTTCCAGACAGATCATTTCGAACAGCTTTTTCCCGTCGGTTTCGGGCACGCCCCACTCCTTATCATGGTAGGCAATGTAAAGCGGGTCCTGACTGACCCAACCGCAACGTTCCATACTGTCCCTCGCTCTTTGACTGGTCTTAAAAATATCGTTCCGGGAGGCTTGACGCGCCAGCGAAAAAGACAATAGTTAATTAAGGGCTTTCGCCTGTCATCCCTAAAAACAATGACAATAATATCGCCGATTTCGGCTCTCTTCTGGAGTCGCATTGATGATGATAAAAAAACGCAGTGGTCGCCGGGAGATCATTTTTCTGGCGAGCGTCATGGCCTGTTCGCTTTACATCAACACAGCCCGTGCCTGGCAGCAAGAATATATCGTCGATAACCCGCCGGGATATACAGCGGAACGTTATACATGGGACAGCGATCACCAACCGCGCTATGACGATATTCTGGCTGAACGCATCCGGAACACACAAAATGTGCCGGGACTGACGGTAAACCTGGCGGATACTTCACCCACTGAGGCGACCAGCGGTATGAGTTTGGGCTGGAATTTTCCCGTTTCAGGGGCGGTAACCACAGGGCCTGTCGCCGCGCTGCATTACGACGGTTCCGCGCCTTCAATCTACAACGAATTTGGCGACAGCGTGGTGAATCAATCGACCGATCCGTTGTGGCACGCCAGCGTCAGTACACTGGGCTGGCGGGTGAATTCGCAATTTGGCGATGTGAGGCCGTGGGCGCAAATCAGCTATAACCAACAGTTTGGTGACAATGTCTGGAAGGCACAGTCAGGGCTCAGTCGTATGTCGGCCACCACTCAGGACAGTAACTGGCTGGACGTCACCGTCGGCGCGGATATGTTGCTTAATCCCCACATGGCGGCGTATGCGGCGCTCTCTCAGGCTGAAAACACCACCAACAATACCGACTACCTTTACACAATGGGGGTGAGCGCCAGATTTTAACCTGCGGTTTACAATTTAAACTCAGTGATAACAGTATCTGTGGTGATAGTATGCGCTAACTGACGGGGCAAAAATTGCGTCAATGAAAATTTGTCTCGTCATTCCTTCCATAATCCAGGCATTTCATTCCGTACTGATGGCACTTCATGCCGTTTTCTCCCTGCATAAAATGCATTTCGTTATGGTTGTTGGCAGAGAATTTCCCCTATTTTTTATGCAGGAATAGTGCCATGAAAACCGCATCCTCTCAGCACACTCGTTGGTTGACTCTTATCGGTACCATCATTACACAATTTGCCTTAGGTTCTGTTTATACCTGGAGCCTGTTTAATGGCGTGCTTTCCGCGAAACTGGATGAGCCCGTCAGCCGGGTTGCTTTTTCTTTCGGCCTGTTGAGTTTAGGCCTGGCGATTTCCTCCTCTGTCGCCGGGAAATTACAGGAGCGTTTTGGTGTTAAACGCGTCACGATGGCGTCCGGTATCCTGCTCGGGCTGGGCTTCTTTCTGACCGCTCATGCCAATAACCTGATGATGTTGTGGCTGAGCGCAGGTGTGCTGGTGGGGCTTGCCGATGGCGCAGGTTACCTGTTAACACTTTCAAACTGCGTGAAATGGTTCCCGGAGCGTAAAGGGTTGATCTCCGCCTTTGCCATTGGCTCTTACGGTCTGGGAAGCCTGGGCTTCAAATTTATCGACAGCCAACTGCTGGCGACGGTGGGTCTGGAAAATACCTTTGTCATTTGGGGCGCGATCGTACTGGTGATGATCGTCTTCGGCGCTACGCTGATGAAAGATGCACCGGATCAGGAAGTGCAAACGCATGATGGCGTTATGGATAATGACTACACCCTGGCGCAGTCCATGCGTAAACCGCAGTACTGGATGCTGGCAGTGATGTTCCTGACGGCATGCATGAGCGGACTGTATGTGATTGGCGTGGCGAAAGATATCGCTCAGGGGCTGGCGCATATGGATGTGGCATCTGCGGCTAACGCGGTGACCGTTATTTCTGTCGCGAACCTGTCTGGTCGTCTGGTGCTGGGTATCCTCTCAGACAAGATTGCCCGCATTCGGGTCATCACTCTTGGTCAGGTGGTATCGCTGGTGGGAATGGCTGCACTGCTGTTCGCGCCGCTGAACGCCCTGACTTTCTTTGCAGCCATTGCCTGCGTTGCTTTTAACTTCGGCGGAACCATAACGGTATTCCCGTCACTGGTGAGCGAGTTCTTTGGCCTGAACAATCTGGCGAAAAACTACGGTGTGATTTATCTGGGATTCGGGATTGGCAGTATCTGCGGCTCGATCATCGCCTCACTGTTTGGGGGATTCCACGTCACCTTCTGCGTCATCTTTGCTCTGCTGGTTCTTTCGCTGGCGCTCTCCACAACCATTCGTCAGCCGAAACGCGACGTGCTGGAAATGGCACGCGCCTGATACCCGGCAAGATTATCTACAGGCCAGCCGATGAGCTGGCCTTTTTTGTTATATTTGTCTTGAATGACTCGCGTTCAAACTTGATTTTTTGTAAAAATCTCCTTCGATCACACTCTCTGCTGCCACTTTTACCTCGGCTTGTGGTCTACTTAGCCGCGCGTGTCGATTTTCATATCTGACTACCTTCGCAATTTCACCTGCCCGGCAGATGTTGCCGTTGCGCAGGCGTTGTTAACCCCTCGATTTTCAGGGCTTGTTTGCATGAGATACATTACGTCGATGTCGCAGCAGAAGCTGAGCTTTTTGCTTGCGATCTATATCGGTCTGTTTATGAATGGCGCGGTTTACTTCCGTCGGTTTGACGGTTACGCGCAAGACTTCACCCTCTGGAATGGAATCTCCGCGGTCGTTGAACTGGCTGGCACAGTGCTGGCAACATTCTTCTTTTTACGTCTCCTGTCGCTCTTTGGCAGAGTCATTTGGCGTATTCTGGCGTCGCTGCTGGTGCTGATTTCAGCGGGCGCAAGTTATTACATGACCTTTATGAACGTCATGATTGGCTACGGTATTGTGGCCTCGGTTATGACGACGGATATTGACCTCTCGAAAGAGGTGGTTGGCTGGACGTTTATTCTTTGGCTCATTGGTGTGAGCATTATCCCACTGATCTTCATCTGGTTTAACCGTAGTACGGACACGTTCTGGCGTCAGCTATGCACGCCAAAAGTGCGCTGGCGCAGTGCGCTGATTGTACTGATGGCGGGACTGCTGGTCTGGGTGCCAATTCGTCTTCTGGAGATGCATCAAAAGCGTGCCGATCGTATTGCCGGTGTCGATATGCCGAGTTACGGCGGCGTACTGGCGAACTCCTATCTGCCGTCAAACTGGCTGTCTGCTTTGGGCCTGTATGCCTGGGCGCAGGTGGATGAGTCGTCTGATAACAAATCGCTTATCAACCCGGCGAAGAAATTTACCTATACCCCGACACAAAATCTGGACGACACGTATGTGATTTTTATCATTGGTGAAACCACACGTTGGGATCATATGGGTATGTTGGGCTATAAGCGCGACACGACGCCGAAGCTCGCTAAAGAGAAAAACCTGGTGATGTATCGCGGCTATTCCTGCGATACCGCGACGAAACTGTCGCTGCGTTGCATGTTTGTGCGTCAGGGGGGAGCGGAGGATAACCAACAGCGTACACTGAAAGAGCAAAACGTCTTTGCGGTGCTCAAGCAGTTAGGTTTTAGCTCTGATCTCTATGCGATGCAAAGCGAGATGTGGTTCTACAGCAATACAATGGCTGACAACATTGCCTACCGCGAGCAGATCGCCGCTGAGCCGCGTAACCGGGGTAAAGCCGTGGATGACATGCTGCTGGTGAATGAAGTTGAGCGTTCGCTTCAGGAAAACCCGCAGGGTAAGCATCTGATTGTGCTGCACACCAAGGGCTCGCATTACAATTATACTCAGCGCTACCCGCGTGAGTTCGCCCAGTGGAAACCGGAGTGCTACGCCGTCGATCGTAAGTGCCCGAAAGATCTGATGATTAACTCGTACGATAACTCGGTCACGTATGTCGACCACTTTATTGATAAGGTGATTGATCAGGTGCGTGATAAGAAGGCCATTATTTTCTATGCCGCCGATCATGGTGAGTCGATCAACGAGCGCGAGCACCTGCACGGCACGCCGCGTAAAATGGCGCCGCCGGAGCAGTTCCGCGTACCGATGATGGTGTGGATGTCGGATAAATATCTGGAGAATCCGGCAAATGCGCAGGCGTTCGCTCATCTGAAGAAGGAAGCGGAAATGAAAGTGCCGCGCCGTCACGTTGAGCTGTATGACACGATCATGGGTTGTCTCGGTTACACCTCGCCAAATGGCGGAATTAACGAGAACAATAACTGGTGTCATGTTCCTGACGGACAGAAAGCCGTCGCCCGGTAAGCGGTCTGACGACTTTCTCGCCGATCAAAGGGCATTTTGATACGAAGGGATTGACGGGCGCGCACCTGAGCAGTAAGATGCGCCCCGCATTCGGTGATTGGCGCAGCCTGGTAGCGCACTTCGTTCGGGACGAAGGGGTCGGAGG
>OKVW01000624.1_pt1 | contig 19489 bp, 19 predicted proteins | sample 1606991 | NCBI WGS metagenome assembly OKVW01 (sample SAMN03281021, study PRJEB24777) | human gut metagenome | isolation source: fecal sample PR177 from 1 month old male Malay infant, vaginal delivered...
CCGCACTTACGGATCGCTCTCGACACCGTGGATGGGGAAGAATACGTCTCAAACGCAATGTCCACAATGGACAGCTCGGAGAGCTTCTTTTCATTTTCATTGATAAACTTTATAATCTCCAGTTCTGTTTTTGACAGCCCGTCTGTTTTCTCCTGGTTAAGCTCAATTAACACCGCAAACCCTCCCCGTTTATATTTTTATAATCTAATTATACTAGAAATAAAAAAATTCTCAACTTGTAACCTCTGCCTTGCCCCAGATTATTCCTGTCCCGGTTCCATATTAAATCCTGCAAGAATCAGCATGATTGGATGCTCATCGGGTTTATATTTTGCAGCATAAAAGGCGCCCATTTACTGAGCGCCTTTCACTATACGGATTATTTCTTAATTTCCCCCAAACAACACGAATCGACACTTAGATCTCATCAATAGCCTTCCCAATATCCCCCCGCATATACTTATTCCCAAATTCCACCCACTCTGCCGCCGCGTAAGCGTTCTTCCTGGCTTCCTTCAGGTCTTTGCCCTTGGCGGTCACGCCCAGCACTCTTCCGCCGTTCGTCACAATATCCCCGTCCGCGTCAAACTTACTGCCCGCATGGAACACATAATACCCGTCGCTGTCCTTAAACTTCTCCAACCCCATGATCTTAAAGCCCTTCTCATAGTGCTCCGGATACCCGTCGGAGGCCAGCACCACGCACACAGCCGCATTGTCCTCAAACTCCAGCTCCACCTGGTCCAGCCGCCCGTCCACACAGGCCTCAAACACGTCCAGAATGTCGTTCTTCATTCTGGGAAGCACCACCTGGGTCTCCGGGTCTCCGAATCTTGCGTTGTACTCCAGCACCTTCGGCCCGTCAGCAGTCAGCATCAGACCAAAGAAAATGATCCCCTGAAAGTCCCGGCCCTCCGCCGCCATGGCATCCACTGTGGCCTGGTAAATGTGTTCCTTACAGAATGCATCCACCTCCTGGGTATAGAAGGGACTTGGGGAAAATGTCCCCATGCCGCCGGTGTTAAGCCCCTGGTCCCCGTCCTTGGCCCGCTTATGGTCCTGGGCCGAGGTCATGATTCTGATGGTTTTCCCGTCCACGAAGCTGAGTACAGACACCTCACGGCCTGTCATAAACTCCTCCACCACGATGCGGTCGCCTGCGGAGCCAAACTGCTTGTCCAGCATCAGCGTCCTGACCCCTGCCTTGGCTTCCTCTCTGGTATTGCAGATCAGCACGCCCTTGCCCAGGGCCAGGCCGTCGGCCTTTAAGACCACGGGGACAGCCGCTGTCTCCAGGTACCCCAGAGCCGCCTCCGGGGAGTCGAAGGTCTCATATGCAGCGGTGGGAATCCCGTATTTCTTCATCAGATCCTTGGAAAATGCCTTGGAGCCTTCCAGGATAGCCGCGTTCTTCCTTGGCCCAAACACCCGCAGGCCCCTGGCTTCCAGCACATCCACCAGCCCGCCTGCCAGCGGATCATCAGGCCCCACCACCACCAGGTCAAAACCCTCTCCGGCGGCGTACTCCGCCATCTTCTCAAAATCCATTACACCGATATTTACACATTTGGCATACTCCGCAATCCCTGCATTGCCGGGGGCGCAGTAAAGTGCCTCCACTCTGGGACTCTGAGCCAGCTTCCAGCAGATCGCATGTTCACGGCCGCCGCCGCCGATTACTAAAACCTTCATATTCCGTCCTTTCCCAAAACACGCTCTAGCCCCCGGAGCTTGTCTGAACGCTGTTACAGCGCTTTTATCAACTTTATTTTATATCCTGTGATTCGCAATCATATCAATCGCCTGGGGCAGAATCTTCCACTCCGCCTCCTCCATCACCCGCCGCTGCAGAACCTCCGGCGTATCCCCCGGCAGTACCTCCACCGCCTTCTGTAAGATGATGGGGCCGGAATCCATTCCCTCGTCCACAAAGTGTACCGTGGCTCCGGTCAGCTTCACGCCTCTGGCCAGCGCCGCCTCATGGACCTTCAGCCCATAGTAGCCCACGCCGCAGAAGGAGGGGATCAGGGATGGGTGAACATTGATGATCCTGTTCCTGTACTTCCGGATCATGGCAGCCGGAATGGTTACCAGGAATCCGGCCAGCACGATCAGATCCAGCTTATACTCGTCCACCTTGGCCAGGAACGCCTGGTTAAACGCGTCCCTGCTCTCATACTCCTTGGGAGACATGCACACCGCTGCAATCCCGCGTTTTCCGGCCCGCTCCAGGGCATAGGCGCCGGGATTGTTGCTGATCACCACCTCCACCTGGGCGTTGGTGATAACGCCTGCGTCAACTGCATCCAGAATGGCCTGTAGGTTGGTGCCTCCGCCGGACACCATCACGCCCACTCTCAGCATAAGGTCACGCCCTTCTCACCTGCCTCGATGGCTCCAACCACATAGGCTGCCTCGCCGGCCTTATTCAGCGCTTCCATGGTTTTGTCCACATCAGCGGGGGCCACGGCCACGATCATGCCCAGGCCCATGTTGTAGGTGTTGTACATCATTTTCTCCTCAATCTGCCCTTTTTCAGCCAGCAGGCCGAAGATGGGAGGAATGGGGTAGCTGTCCTTTTTGATCACTGCCTGGACTCCGTCCTTCAGCATGCGGGGCACATTCTCATAGAAGCCGCCGCCTGTGATGTGGCTGCAGGCCTTCACTGTGACGCCTGCTTCCTTCACGCTTCTCAAGGCCTTCACATAGATTCTGGTGGGGGCGATCAGCGCCTCCCCCAGAGTGGTGCCCAGCTGGTCATAGTGGGTATTTAACCCTTCTCTGGTCAGCTCCTCCTCGAACACCTTGCGCACCAGGGAGAATCCATTGCTGTGCACACCTGATGAGGCAAGGCCGATCAGCACGTCCCCGGCAGCCAGCTTCTCCCCTGTAACAAGATCCTTCTTGTCCACGATGCCTACTGCGAATCCGGCCAGGTCATACTCATCCTCAGGATAAAAACCGGGCATCTCAGCGGTCTCCCCGCCGATGAGAGCGGCGCCGGACTGCTTACAGCCCTCGGCCACGCCCTTTACGATGGTGGCGATCTTCTCCGGCACATTCTTGCCGCAGGCGATATAGTCCAGGAAAAACAGAGGCTCTCCGCCCGCGCAGGCAACGTCATTGACGCACATTGCCACACAGTCGATGCCCACGGTGTCATGTTTATCCATCAGAAATGCCAGCTTCAGCTTGGTACCCACGCCGTCCGTACCGGACAGAAGGGTGGGTTCCTCCAGGCCCTTAAAAGCGTTCATGGAAAATGCCCCGGAGAATCCGCCTAAGCCCCCCAGCACCTCAGGGCGCATAGTGCCCTTCACATATTCCTTCATCAGCTCAACCGACTTGTAGCCCGCCTCAATGTCAACTCCGGCCTTCTTATAATCCATCATGGTATCTCCTCCGTCCTTCAAACCCTTATTTCATCTGCGCCAAATATTCTTTATATCCAAGGCGCTCCAGCTTATCCGCCTTTTTCACCACATCATTTTTAAGGCTCTCGGAATACTCCTTCAGCCGCTCCAGCAGGGCGGCGTCTGAGGTGGCCAGGATCTTAGCCGCCAGAATTCCCGCATTGGCTCCGCCGTTAATGGCAACAGTTGCCACCGGGATACCGCTTGGCATCTGCACGATGGAGTACAGGGAATCCACGCCGCCCAGATCAGAGGTCTTCATGGGGATGCCGATCACCGGCATGGGGAACAGCGCCGCGCACATGCCGGGCAGATGCGCCGCCTTGCCGGCTCCTGCGATAATCACCTTAAAGCCCTTGCCCTCAGCCTTTTTCGCCCAGTCAAAGAATATATCCGGCTCCCTGTGAGCGGAGATAACCGTTATCTCATAATCAATCCCCAGCTTGTCCAGAATCTCCGCCGCCTTCGCCATAACCGGCAGATCAGAATCACTGCCCATCACAATTCCTACTTTTGCCATTGTTTGATCTCCTTTTTAAGTTCATTACTCATAAATGTAGCTGTTTATTAATTTTACTAATATATCTATTTTTATATACCGCTATTACTTATAATACTAAGAAAAATCCAAGGAGTCAATAGAAATATTCCATAAAAACCGGTCTTATCCCAAATAGCGCAGCCCCCTCCGAAACCGGAGGGGGCTGCGCCTCAAACATATGCTTATTCAATTACAGCCTTCTTCGCTGTAGCCATCTCCTTCTCGGAAAGTTCCTGGCCGATACCGGGCTTATCCGGAATCTCGTAGAAGCCGTCCACTGGCTGGTAATCATAGATACAGGAATCCACACAGTTCTTCTGCAGCGCGCCCACATGGTGCTCATGGATACAGAAGTTGGGGATAACGGCCTCAACCTGAAGGGCCGCTGCGGTGGCGATGGGTCCGCCGCACACATGGATCTGCACGCCCACATCATACACATGGGCCATGTCACAGATCTTCTTGGTCTCGCTGATGCCGCCGGTATTGCAAAGGTCGGGCTGGATGATGCTTAAGGTCCGGTCCTCGAAGAACTGGCGGAAGCCCCATCTGGAATAGCTTCTCTCGCCGGTGGCCAGCGGCAGGCTGGTGCGCTCTTTTAAGAACTTATATAAGCTTGGATTCATGGGCTGTGTCGGCTCCTCATAGTACATGATCCGGTAGGGTTCCAGGGCTTTGCCCAGGTCCGCGGCCGTGTTGGCGTCCAGCAGGGAGTGGATCTCCACAATGATATCCAGATCCGGCCCGCCCGCCTCTCTGGCCGCAGCGATGCGGTCCACTGCCAGCTGCAGGCTGTGCTGGCGCATGGACCCGCGGTAATGGCAGCCCTGGTTGGCGAACAGCTCCTGGGGATTCTCTATGGGTTTGGCGGGAGCGAATACAGGGTCGATCTTCACCGCATCATAGCCGTCCGCCATGGCTTCCTTCACAACGTCATAGTATTCTTTCGGATCATACAGAACACCCAGACCCATGGCATTCCCCTCTTTGTTCATGCTGCCCCAGCCGAACTGCAGCTGGCTGGCATAGGAACGAAGCTTTTTGTTGGTCTTGCCGCCCAGCAGCTGGTAGACCGGCACGCCCAGGGCCTTGCCCTTGATATCCCAGCAGGCGGTGTCAATGGCAGCAATACCCGCCATAATCACAGCTCCGCCGCCCATTCCCCAGAAGGTATGCCGGTGAAGATGGTTCCAGATCTCCTCAGTGTTCATGGGGTCCATGCCGATGACCAGCTTTGCGTAGTCCTGGCACTGTCCGAAGGCCGCCTCCCGGCTGTTGCCGTAGGAGAGTCCCGCCTCGCCGTAACCGCTGATGCCCTCATCCGTGTTGATCTTCACATTGATGGCATAACCCAGGTATACTTCTACACTTGTAATCTTCATATAATTCTTCCTCCTTAAAATCATTGATATATTCGCTCCTGCGCAATGCAGGAATTGATCAGTTCCGGTACAGATTAATCTTCGTCCCACACAGAGGTGTGGATTGTGATGTTGCCGTTTTTATAGCGCCAGACCCCAATGATGGACATCAGCACAATTGCCGCCACATTCGCAGCCGCCAGGGTGGGCGACATGCTCATGCAGGATTTCCAGAATGTAATCATAAAGCCCAGCAAAGACAGGCAGCAGATCGTATAATACAGGCCGTTGGGCACATGCAGCCGCGCCTTCTTCCAGGCCTGGGGATACTTCCCCGGCAGGCGCATGTAGGCGGTCATGTAGAGGAAGGCCAGGGCTGCGCCGATGAGCTGTACCATATTGGTGATAACCGTGATGGACAGCCCGAATATGATGGGGATCAGGGATATAACAAACATAAAGGTCAGTATGTATTTGCGCGCGCCCCTGGCGTTCCTGGTACCAAAGGCCGGCGGCATCCATCCGTCGTCACAGGACTGCCCAATGAGGATGGCGTTGTACGCAAAGCTGGAATTCAGCGTTGACAGAAGCGCCATAATAGGTCCGCCGATGATAAATGCGAAGAACAGCCAGGTGGGCAGAATCTTCTGGGCTGCAAACACTAGGGTGGTGGACTGCCCGTACTCCTCCACGGACATGACGCCTGTTCCCGCTATGGCTACGCCCACATACAGAAGGATCAACGTGGGTACCGACATCAGCATGGCCCAGGGAATATCCCGCCTGGCATTTGCCGCGTCCCTGCCGTAAGCGCTGGTCATACTATACCCCTGGCAGGAATATAAAAACAACAGCATGGCTCCCGTAAATCCGCCGCTGATCTGCCCTTTAGAGAAGGTGACGCCCCAGCCGTTGATCAGGAACTTGGGATCAGAGAAATCAAATATCGGCAGCTGCATTTTCATAAATCCTACTATGGCAAATATCAGCAGCGCCGCAATCAGAAACCAGGTCATCAGCTTCTGCGCCCTGGCCATAATATCCACGCCCATCATGTTCACCGCATAGAAAAATGTGAGCAGGGAGGCGCCGATGACGATGCGGGACACCGGTCCGCCCAGGGCCGGGATCACGTCCCCCAGATAGGCCGCGGCCGAGGTGCCGAAGAGGGACAGGGACAGGCACTGGGTCAGATATGCGAAGGCGAAAATGCCCGCGTACATGGGCCCTGATAAATCAGCCAGCAGTGAATAGTATCCGCCTCCCAGCCTCAGCGTGGAGGATACGAACACTGTGGGGGCAATCATGATAAAGCCCATGAAAATCGCAATCAGATAAGCCAGCCATGCCGAATATCCCGTCATCTTGATAGCCGGAACGATCAGCGTGATCACGCCTGCCCCGATTACCTGCCCGATTGCCAGGGCGTACAGCTCCGGTTTCTTCAATATCCCCGGCGCCGGCGCCGGTTCTTTAATAACTTTAACCGCCATATTGTATACCTCCCATATCGTTTGGACTTCCCCTTACTGCTCCGCCGCCTCCACTGCTTTATAGTGCACGGCCCCATCGATTGCTTCCTGCAAAAATTCATTGCCGATTCCCGGCAGATCCGGAACTGTGAAATATCCGTTCTCAGGCTGCAGATTGTACTTGGTCAGCCCCAGACAGGTATCCATGCGGTTGCAGGTATGGTGTTCATGAATGACAAAATTCGGGATGGCGCACTCCACATGAAGGGCCGCGTTGGTGGCCAGGGGGCTGCCCGCCACATGAACCTGGACTCCCGCGTCAAAGGCGTGGGCCATATCGCAGATCTTTTTCACCTCGGAGATTCCCCCGCAGTTTCCGATATCCGGCTGGGCCAGCTGCAGCAGGTTACGCTTGAAATACTCAGCATACTGCCATCTGGAAAACAGGCGCTCGCCGTTTGCAATAGGCACGGACGTATTCTTCACGATGTATTCCACGGTCTGGACAGTCGGCGTGTTGGGCTCCTCAAATGCCAGAATACCGTACTTCTCCGCCAGCTTTGCCAGCTGCACCGCTCCCAGGGCATCCGGGTAGGAGTGGTTCTCCATGATGATGTCAACCTCATCCCCCGCTGCCTCCCTGGCAGCCTTCATCCTGGCCTCCACCATCTTCAGCTGCCTGGGCGTCAGGAAACCGGTGGTGTCCAAAAAATGCAGCGGCCTGCCGTCCTCATCCCGGTCAAAGAAATCGATTTTCACCGCGTCAAATCCCTCGTCCACGGCCAGCCTGACATTGTGGGCATAGTCCTCAGGGGTTACGGCCCACAGATGTTCCGACCGCCCGGTCTGTCCCCAGCCAAACTGCAGCTGGCTGGCGTAGGTGCGCAGCCGGTCCCTGACCTTGCCGCCCAGCAGCTGGTAGACAGGGACGCCGAAGTATTTCCCCTTGATATCCCACAGCGCCACGTCAATGGCCGCTATGCCGGAGAATACCACCGGCCCTCCGTTCTGGCCCCAGAATGTCTTTTTGTACATGGTCTCCCAGATCAGCTCTGTCTGCAGCGGGTCCATGCCCACCACCAGTTCGGCCAGGTCGCACACCATGCCAAAGGCGGCTGTGCCGCCCACGCCATAGGCCATCCCCGCCTCGCCGTCTCCACGGATTCCCTCATCCGTGTGAATCCGGCAGCCGATTGGGCTGTTCTGTTTGCTGTTTGCCGTGGGCAGCCGGAATACTTCGATCTTGGTAATCTTCATCTTCGCAATTCCCTCCTGTTTTACTATTCACTTGTTCGCTAGGTCAATAATACAATAATTGAATTAATTTTACAACTGTTATTTCCTAAAAAGATATATTTCATGTTTTTTGCCATATTGTTTTGTGCACATTTTACATATTCAACGGCAGGTCGCTGCGTCGGCATCGTTCCTCACCGCCCCGGTGCGATCCCCGCGGAGCGCTTTTTGCTTCATGCAACAAAAAAACGAGGTGCATCCAGCCTTCCGGCTGATTACACCTCGTTCACTCATTGATTTAATTTTCAGTCTACTTCTTTCATGGGGAGAATCTTCAGGATCTCTTCCCTGGCCTTTTTCAGCGCCTCAATGTCCCCCTCATTGATGCCCCGTATAATATCATCATGGCGCTCGCCGTCGGTGTGACGCTCCACGGCCCGTTTCAGGCGTTCATAAAGCAGGGATCTGATATGGCCTGTTATGATCTTCCTCACCAGGAAGTAGATATCCTTGTACAAATCATTGTGGCTCATGCGGATAATCTGGTAATGGAAGTCAAAATCAGCCTCCACGACAGCGCCCAGCTTCTCCCCATTCTCTATATCCACCAGACATTCCGCCTTGCGCTGCTCATACACTTCATATCTGCGCTGCAGCTCCTGCTTCTCCTCGTCCGTGGCATAGAGGGCTGCCAGCCGCATGGCCTCCCCCTCGATCAGGTTCCTCAGATCCTTCACCTGGTTCAGATGCCCCTCATCATTATATAAATCCGAGATCTCATCCAGGAAAGGGGCCAGGGAGAATTTCCTCACATAAGTGCCGTCTCCCACTTTGGTTTCCACAAGGCCCAGCGTGTTCAGCTTCTGCAGCGCCATGCGGATACTCAGCCTGTTCACACCGTATAGTTCCGCCAGATCCCCCTCGGACGGAAGCTTTTCATCGACGTCCCACTGGTGGTTAAATATTTTTGTCTTGATCTCATCGCTTACCTGATCGACAACCGATATCTTTTTGATCACCATAACAATTACTCATCCATTCCTGCTATTTTCAACACAATCAAATAAAGTGTCTGCCCACTTCTCTATAGTATAGCAAATAATCCAACACCGCACAAGCCATAACCCACGTGGTCCTAGTACCGCACGGCGTATTTACGCCGGGAAGCACTAGTCACTCCAAAGGCTCGTTAAGCTCCTCTGTCCCTTCCAGTGCAAAACGTCCGCCCAGCACAATGGAAAGCTCAGATCCATCCTGCGACACAGCCATTATGTCCCCCAGCTCCGAGTATGGAATGGTAATATCCGTGTGGCAGCTGAAATAGGCCTGGGAGATATCTTCCCGCCTCAGCAGAGAGATCTCATTGTCCCTGGCGATCACTTCTTTACCATTGGGATTATACATGGGCGAATCCTCGGAAAAGCTGTAACAGGTGTCTCCCACCGCAAAATGTGGACCCATCTTCTCCGCAATGAGAATGGGCAGCTTGTCGCCGATCTGATACCGCCTTGCCATGGCATAGGCCGTGGTGTTGGTGCCAATAGCAAACTCTCCCAGAGGCAGCCAGTCGTGCCCCCGCAGGATCACCTGCTTTACCAGCTTTCTGCCCTGCTCCTCCCAGCCCTCCCTGGGCTTAAAATTCTCACAGCCGTATTCCGTCACACGGCCATCCTTGAACCAGATCCTGAGATTCTTAAACTGATAGTCCTCCACATAGACATTGCCCACATGGAGCAGACCCTCAGTGCCCGCCAGCACCGGAGAGGTAAACACCTCCCCCAGAGGGATGTTCACATCCGCCACGCAGTTTTCAAAATTGCTCTCCTTCTCCCGGTCCGCCAGCGGGTGAAGGCTGACGCGGATGGAGGTCTCATTTTCATTCCTGCCTGTAATGGTGACATGGTCCGCCTGATCCAGAGCGTCAATCATCACCTGCTGTATCCGCTGGTATTTGTCATAGTCCAGGGTGTTGATCTCAATGGTCTCCCTGAAGATCTCCGGGAAATCCGGCCCGATCTGGGGTGTGGGGAAAGCGATGATAGTAAAGCTGGTCTCATCACCAGGCATATACTGGTTCACAATCCGCCTGGTCTCATTGGCCAGGGTGTTGGTCACCTCCTCCTGGTGGGGGTTCAGCGAATAGGCAGTGTCCTTGTTCACCGGGGTAAATCCCTCCTCGCCGAAGGTCTCCACCACAGCGGGGCCTGCGCACCAGGCTGCCTGCTCCTTCCATTCCTCATAGGCGGCTCTCGTCACCGCCAGCTTCCGCTCCCTGATCACGCTGCCCATAAACAGGGCGCTGTCATAGCGGTGGTCATAGTCGTACTGACGGTTGGGGGAGGTCCCATAATAACCGCGTTTCCTGCCTGCCCTGCGGTTGATGGCCTGAACGGCCCCTCTGTACAGAATAGGCTTTAATCCCATGGCCTCAAAATTCTCTATGGCCCTGGCAATCATCCGCTCAAAGCCCAGCTGGTATTCGATCACCACCGTGCGTTTCTTGCCCAGATCCCGGCCCATGACCTGGAATCCCTTCCTGAAGCCCTCGGTATAGGTGTCCGCCATCCGGTCCACTGTGCCCTGAGGCAGGCTGTTCATAAATTCAGCGATCTTTATCTCATTGTCGGAGATATACTCGCCGAACCGGTAGAGATAGCGCAGATCGGAGAAATCCGACTCCCGGATGATATCCGCTGCAAAGGACAGCTCCGGGTCCACTCCCTCCCTGACCCTGAAGGTCACGGTCTTATCCGCATAGTCACTGACAAACCAGTACAGAATGTCCTTCACCTGCTGCTCCTCCGGCGCGCGGCCCTCCTCCTGGGCCTGCTGGAAGAGATTGTACACCTCGATGAAGGTCTCATTTAAAATGGTGATGTCCTCCAGACGCATCTCAAAGGCGAATGCAATATCCCCGCGGATCTCCGTATAAAGAAAAGCCAGCAGACGGCCCAAGCCCTCCCCCAGCATTTTCGCAGCGTAGTCCGGGTTGGCATAGCTCTCCCCATAGCGCTCCGGCAGTATATCTTCATACAGCCCCAGGTTCCTGGCCTGCAGCTGCTCCAATGTCAGTTGAACATCCGCCTCCATCTGGCAGACCAGCTCAGCGATCTGTCCTATGAATGCAGCCGTTCTTTTAAAATAACTGCCGTAAGGTTCATTAAGCCCTTCCAGCCCCATGTCCGCGATCCGCTCCATGGAGAGGTCGTAACGTTCCCTTACGGCAGCATTCTCATCCCTCAATAATTCCCTGTAATCCATCCGTTCTGCTCCTATCCTGTTTCAGGCGCGCCTTTGTACCGCATTGCATAATTAACTGTGATATAGCACTAGCGGAGGCCCACTATGATGATCATCAGCCAGAAGATCACCACTGTAATACAAAGCCCTGTGCTGATCTTGGCCAAAATATAATTCTTTTCCTTTTCCCTGAAAGACAGGAAGCTGTACCAGAAACCCATCAACGCCGCGGCAATGCCGGAAAAGCCCAGCGCTCCGGTGATCAGGCCGCCCTGGCCCGCATTTCTCACGGACAGGGTCATACTGGCCACGGTCAGCGCCAGGCAGATAACGGCCATCATCAGGCTCCAGTAGCTGTTCCTGGCAAAAGGGTGTCTGATATAAGATACCTTGTTGCCCACGTATTTCAATGTCAGTTTGCCCTCCTTTGCCTCAGTTTAATCCGGGTGTTCTGCACAATCCCGTAGCAGAGAAAGCCCAGCCCGGCTCCCAGCGTGTTGAGCAGCATATCGTCCACATCAAAGCTTCCCACCTTAAATACCAGCTGTATGGTTTCCAGCATAAAGCTGAATGCAAAACTGAACACCACAGTATTCTGCCAGCGTTTGCTTCTGCGGCTGACCACAGGCAGGAAAAAGCCGCAGGGCATAAATGCGGCCACATTTCCCACCATATTAATCAAAAACGCTGTCCATCCAATGATCCTGCGATACTTGAAAAAGCGGATAATCTCTTTAAAAGGGATCAGATTGTAGGCGTATACCCTGTCCGTATCCGTCCGCCCGAAGGACTCGGAAAAGAACATGAAATACGACAGCAGGCACAGGTACAGAATGAACAGCACCCATCCCAGCTTCTGGCGTTTTGTGGTATTCCTTATCATGGCTTCCTCTCTAAAATACGATGTCCGATTTGCGTTTCAGCAAAAGGGCACCATTGACAATCGCCACAATTCCCACTGCCAGACCGGTGACGGCGATGATGATGCCAATGGCAATATTGCCCGCCCCGGTGTTGCGCATGGTCTTATAAACTTTCTCCATCTGATTCATATAGCTCTCCTTGCTGTCAGAGATCAGTCCTTAGCTGCGCCATACTGCTCATAATAAGCCGCCAGCGCGTCCTTGATCTGATCGTCAATTACAATCTTTCCATTAAATTCACGGTTATACAGATGCTCGGTCACATCTTCCATGGACACGATGGCCGCGGTGGGGAAGCCGTACAGATCCTGGATCTCATCCAACGCGCCCTTGGTCCCCTTGCCCCGCTCGCCGCGGTTTAAGGACACGATCAGCCCCTTAATCTCCACATCGCCCTGTGCCTTGATGATGGGGAAGGTCTCCTCAATGGACTTGCCGGAGGTGGTTACATCCTCGATGATCATCACGCGGTCGCCGTCTTTTATGGGGCTGCCCAGGAGGATACCTGCATCCCCATGGTCTTTTACCTCTTTACGATTGGAGCAGTAACGGATGTCTTTGCCGTAAAGATCGCTGATTGCCATGGTAGTCGCCACGCTTAAAGGAATTCCCTTATAAGCCGGCCCAAAGAGCACATCAAAATCCAAACCAAAATTGTCATGAATCGCTATTGCATAATATTCACCCAGCTTCTTTAACTGTGTGCCTGTTACATAGCTTCCCGCATTCATAAAGAATGGGGATTTGCGTCCGCTCTTCAGAGTGAACTCACCAAACTTAAGCACATTGCTCTCCACCATAAACTCAATAAATTCCTGCTTATATTGTTCCAATTTGTTATCCTCGCTTTTCAATATTTTATCCAATCAGTATGACGGTTCAGTTATTTAACGGCACCGATCAATTCCCGTATGTCATTAATTCCATTCTTCACCATATATGCCCGGATTCCGTCTATGGTTTCCACTGTGGCATAGGGGTTGGTAAAATTAGCGGTTCCGATGGACACTGCCGTTGCGCCGGCCAGAATAAATTCCAGCGCATCCTCAGCGTTACAGATACCGCCCATGCCGATAATTGGCACACTAACCGTCTGGGCTACCTGATAAACCATTCGCACAGCCACCGGCTTAATGGCCGGTCCGGAAAGTCCGCCGGTCCTGTTGGCCAGTGCAAAGGCCCTTCTGTTGATGTCAATCTTCATTCCTGTCAGAGTATTAATCAGAGAAATGGCATCTGCTCCCCCTGCCTCCGCCGCTCTTGCCATCACAGTGATGTCAGTCACATTGGGGCTAAGCTTCATGATAATAGGCTGTTTAGCATGTGCCTTTACCGCCTTTGTGATGGCTTCCACAGCCTTTGGGTCCTGTCCGAAAGCAATCCCACCTTCCTTAACATTGGGACATGAAATGTTGATTTCCAAAAGATCCACCGGCTGATCCGCCAGGCGCTCCACCACATCAACATAATCCTCTGTGGTCTTGCCGCATACATTGACTACAATTTTCGTATCGTATTTCTTTAAAAATGGAATATCCCTTTTGGAAAACACTTCAATGCCGGGATTCTGCAGGCCTATGGCATTGATCATTCCGCCATAAGTCTCCGCAATTCTGGGGGTAGGGTTGCCGGGCCAGGGTACATTGGCCACCCCCTTGGTCACTACCGCGCCCAGACGGTTTAAATCTACAAATTCGCTGTATTCCTCACCGGAACCAAAGGTCCCGGAAGCCTCCATCACCGGATTCTTAAGGATCACTCCCGCAATGTCCACTTCCATGCTGATTTTGCTGTTCTGTTCCATGCTCATTCTGAGGTTGCCTCCTTACAGTTCAATGTCATCTGCCAGGAAAACAGGGCCGTCCTTGCAGATCCGCTTGTTGTGCACCTGAGAATGCGCATCCACTTCTTTGGATTTACACACGCAGGCCAGGCATGCTCCGATCCCGCAGGCCATCCGCTCTTCCAGGGACAACCAGCACTGGATATTATGCCCCGCTGCATATGCCTTTATAGCCCGCAGCATAGGTGTTGGGCCACAGGCATAAATCACCTGGGCGTCCAGCCGATTTTCCTCTATGGCATTTATCACGTTACCTCTTATTCCCACGCTTCCATCCTCAGTCGCAACATACGTAACTGCAACAGAGTCAAATTCTTCCTTTAAAAATATCTGGCTGTCCCGGTACCCCAGCACGGCCTGAACATTTTCTTGTCCGTTTAAAGCGGCAAGCTCCTTTGCAAGCTGTAGCATAGGCGGAACTCCGATGCCACCACCGATTAAAAATGCTTTTTTTTCTGGCTGCAGAGGAAATCCATTCCCAAGCGGTCCCAGCACCGCAATCGAATCACCAGACTGATACTCTGAAAATTCCTTTGTGCCCGCACCTGCAATACGGTACACCAGACGGATCTTCCCTGCTTCCCTGTCCGTCTCACACAAGCTGATTGGCCTTGGAAGCAGACGGGAACCGTCCTTTGAATACACGTCCACAAATTGTCCTGGAACGGCCTGGGACGCGATCTCCGGCACATCTATCCACATACTGTATACATCGGCCGCCAGCTGCTCCTGAGAAGCCACCAAAGCCGTCACTTTTACTTTAGCCATCTTACATTCTCCATCCTTACGATCAATTACAGCACGCTGCCAATATCAGCCGCCATATCCACAACTGCCTGGCGTGAGGCCTCAGCAAAATGCTCCGGTCCAAACTGCTTGTACTTTTCCTGCTTGTAAGCCGCAATGATTCCGCGGGAAGAGTTGACCACCGCGCCCAGTCCATCCTCATTAAAGCAGGGTTTTAAATCAGCAGCAGTTCCACCCTGTGCGCCATAGCCCGGCACCAGGAAGTAAGTGTTCGGCATAAGCTTTCTTAAGATTCCGCTCATCTCCGGATAGGTGGCGCCTACCACAGCGCCTACATTACTGTAGGTTCCGTCCATACATTCCGCCCCCCACTCTACCACCTTCTCAGCCACCAGCTCATATAGGGGGCGGCCATCGATCAGACGGTCCTGGAACTCTCCGCTGGAGGGGTTCGATGTCTTAACCAGAATAAACAGCCCCTTGTCCTCTGCCTTGCACACATCCACAAAGGGCTTTACTCCATCGGTTCCCAGATAAGGATTCACCGTAAGGAAGTCCGTGTGGAAACCGCTAAATGTATTACTTCCCACAGCGACCTTGCCCAGATGGCCTGTAGCATAAGCTGCGGAAGTAGAGCCAATGTCGCCTCTCTTGGCGTCTCCGATCACCAGAAGGCCTTTTTCCTGACAGTAATCCACGGTTTTCTGATAAGCCTTTAAGCCCTCAATTCCAAACTGCTCGTACATGGCGATCTGCGGTTTGACAGAAGGAATCAGGTCAAATGTGTGGTCAATGATTTCCTTATTAAACTGCCAGATTGCATCTGCGGCCCCCTCCAGAGTCTCTCCGAACTCCTCGTAGGACTTCTTTAAAACATGTACCGGAATGTAGCCCAGCATGGGATCAAGCCCCACACAGATTGGTGCTTTGGTCTTCTTTATCTTCTCAATTAACTGTTGAATCATGGTACCCTCCTTGGTTTCTCTCACGTTCTTCAGGCATGTGGCCTAAAACCTCTCCCCATTCTAACATATCTATTTCTCTGTTTCAAGTAATTTACCATAACGCCTCTTTGCTGTTTTTACAGAAATTATAAAGTCTTTCTAAAAACCATAAATTTTAGCACTCAACCATTGACAGTGCTGACAACCCTGCTATAATAATGCTATATCTGATACAGCTTAAGGAGGTGCAAATCCATCCCAATATAAGTTTTTATTAATTCCCCAAAAATATATTACAACCACCCAAACCAACAGAAGGACCGGAGCAGCTGCCCCGGTCCTATCTCATATTTAGAGCTGTCCAAGAAGCTTCTGCATAATTGCAGCAAACTTTTCTCGGTCTGCCTTCATAACCAGATTTACATTTTTAGGTGCTGGCCTGAAAATTCCGTCCAGATCCCGAACTGTCTGTTTAAAATTCACAACGCTGATTCCATCCGCCGTTCCCCCTGAAAAATCCATTGTCATCTGACATTTTACAATTTCTGTAAATACAGAGGGGTCCAGTAGGCCCGCAATACATAGTGCATCGTGAATTGGCGCCTCATCTGGATCACAAACCGGCTGCCAGACTTTATAATTCGCAATTCTGCGCTTAATAAACCTGGATGCTGCGCAGCCTGCCTTCGTTCCCAGTTCAGCAAATCGCTCTGCTTCCTGCTCTTTAATACAGGTTCTATGGGTAACATCCAGTGGTACAATCGTTAGCTCACAGCCGCTTCTCAGTACAATTTCCGCTGCTTCTGGATCTGCCCAGAAGTTAAATTCAGCACGTTGAGGCGGTCCCGAATTCCCTTCTTCCAGAGCCCCACCCATAATAATCAGACTTTTAATTTTCTGTGTCAGCCGCGGCTCCGCCCTCATAGCAACGGCAATATTGGTTAACGGACCCAATGCGACTATGGTGATGTCTCCATCAGACTGCAGCAATGTATCGATCAGAAAGGACACCGCATTTTTCTCTTCAGGCTTCAGCGCTGTCTCAGGCAAATCCAGATGATTACCATGATTCTCCTGCCCGTCAAAATACTTGTCACCATATGGTATCAGAGGCCGCCTTGCCGGATCAAGTGTACACACCAGCGGCAGGGCGCAACCTTTGTATACCTTAACGATATCTTGTTTGTCAACGTAATCAATGACTCTCAACGTATTATCCGTTGTCAGTTCCACGTTTCGGTTACCGTTTACTGTGCAGATTCCCAGCAGATCAATTTGCTCAGAGGCGATCGCCATTAGTATAGCAACAGCATCGTCTGTCCCAGTATCTACATCCATAATAATCCTATGGTTCTTCTCCATTTTGTTACCCCCTTGTCAGATAAAAATCCCCTCACGAAATATTACTCAAAGTGGTATTCATATGCCTCAAACACATTCAAAGGCACTTCCATTCTGCATGTTTTCAGCGGATCTACCACCTGGCAGATTCTTAAATCTCCAACAAGAGAAAGTAGCATACAGGCTTCCCAGTGGGGAATACCAAAACTTTTCTGTATAAACCGTCTCATTGCTTTGGCTGCCTGTTCCGCCGCCTCATCCAAAGTCATACAGGATGACAGCGTCATTGCATAGCCTTCGCTGATTACCATTGGGCACTCGTAATACTTCCCTCTAATTACCGTAACTTTAATTTTCACCTCAGCAGCAACTTCCGCTCCGCCGGAGGATACCTCCCCATCTCCCATCACTGCATGAACGTCCCCCAGCGCCAGCAATGCTCCTTCTGTATTTACCGGCAGATACACGGTACTTCCTGCAATAATCCTGCGGCAGTCCATATTTCCTCCATGGGCGCCGGGTGTTATGTTGTCAATTTTTGTTCCATCAGCCGGTGCAGTCCCAATTACCCCCAGCATCGGTCTGTTCTTAATCTGAAGCTTTGCGTTAAAAAGAGTCTTTTCATCCTCTATCTCAAAGATTCTTGTAGCTTCCCTCTCTACTTCATCAGCAAATACTCCCATATCCTTTCCCATGCCCATGATCACAGTGGACGTGGGCGTAATCTCCAGAATCTCCACCTTCAGCACATCTCCCGGCACTGCGCCGTCTACAAAAACTGGCCCTGTGGCCGGATTTCCTGCAAGCTCCTCGTTAAATTCCAAAGGACCGTCCCCCGCCTTTATGGGCTGGCTTCCAAAACAATCCCTGGTATCCAGCACAATAATATCGCCTGACTCAACACATACTGCAGGCTGATTTTCAGAAGACATACACCAGATCAGATGATCGTTCTCAATTTTATACGATTTCATATGTTTTCAACTCCTTTTATCCCAAATCACAATTGGCAGATAACATAAAATACCCAGAAACGTAAGCGCTGCGCTGACTATAAATGTCTGGTAAATACCAATGTGATCCGCCAGCATACTGCCGCCAATTTGTCCAATAAACGTGCTGAATACTGTTGTGACTGCAATTGCCAGAGATATAGCTGTCGCCCGGATCTCAATGGAAGAGGCATCGCCCGCAGCCGTAACGGTAGACGGCTGTAAAAAACCATAAGCAAAAGACTGTAGAATCTGCAGGCCTACCAGTACGGGAAGTGTGCGGGCAAAGTACATTAAAAACACTCTAGCAACCCCAAAAAAACCGCCCAGCAGAATGGGAATATGATTTTTTACACCTTTTCTGATCATGCGGCTTTGAAGCACCATACAGGGGGCCATCAGCAGGCAGTTTAAAAACAAGGAGTATCCCAGGTGAATATTGCTGCCACCATATTCATCAATCAAAATAGGAATAAAAAACAAAGTTGTCCTATTTCCTGTATTCATTAATGTAATGCTCAGTAAAATGGTCAGATACACCGGATTGCGGACTAGTTTTATAACCGCAGGCCAGATACCGGACTTCTTTCTGTTTGCTTCAGGCACATGCCCCATCCCATATTCCACATTGCGATAACCTGAGATAAGGAAAAATGCCAATGCCAATAGTCCGGCCTCAATCACAAACAAAAAGCTGGTTTCAGTATAGTTCAGCACATAGCCGATCAAAAGGCTTGCGAGAGCAGAATTCAGAGATCCGCAGCCTCTTGTAAAACCATATACTACAAACCGATTTCTCTCAGCTGCAATGTTAGTAATCGAATCTGTCAACCCTTGCAACGGATAATTAAAAATAGCGTAAACCAGGTTCAATGTTACTGTAAGCCAAACATACTGGACCATTGATGGCAACAACAGCAGGGTAGGGATACTGCCCAACAGACAGATCATAATTGCATTTCTGATCCCAATCAGCGCATCGGCTATGTATCCCCATACCGGCTGCGCCAACAGATTGACACATGTCATGGCCAGTGTAATGAATGCGATGGTGGTAGTTCTGTAATTGCATTTATTCAAATAAAATACCAAAAAGCTGGAATGCAGAGTCATTGTAATCCAATAGAATGATTGAATTCCGCAAAGGATCAGCCAATCCCGTCTTGCAGCATACCGTCTGTCGCTTTGTTCCATTGCACGCTCCATACTCCGATTCTGTTTATTTTGCCAACAGCTTCTGCTGCCGCTTCACTTCCAGTGAAGAGACAAGGGTCACACCTATTATCGTTGCAATATAAGGAAGCATCTGAAGCAGCTCCGCTGGAAAGTTAAGGGCTGACTGGAATGTCAGCGCCAGCGCATCAATAGCACCAAAAATCAGTGCAATCCATATCGCCATCAACGGCCTGGAACAGAAGAACCTGGAAGTCATCCAC
>OKVW01000625.1_pt1 | contig 19458 bp, 22 predicted proteins | sample 1606991 | NCBI WGS metagenome assembly OKVW01 (sample SAMN03281021, study PRJEB24777) | human gut metagenome | isolation source: fecal sample PR177 from 1 month old male Malay infant, vaginal delivered...
TTCCTTATTTATATTTTATCAATTAAAAAAAGGAATTTCTAACGGTTTTTCAGCACCTAAGCCATTTTCGTATATTATCCACCAATAGCAGCGGGCGAATTTTGTGCAGTTTTTCATCCGTATTTCCGGACGCTTCCGGCCATTTCCTCTTGATCTTTTCACATTTTCCCATTATAACGGGAGTAGCGGATCAATACAGATCGGCGGAAAAGGGGATCACATGGATAAGGGTATTGAATACATACTGGAGGTAGCCCGCTGCGGCGGCATCACAAAGGCAGCGGAGAACCTGTTTATCACGCCCTCTGCTCTGAGCAAATTCGTCCAGGCCAGGGAAGCGGAGCTTCAGGTCAAGCTGTTTCACCGCATCGGTAAACGCTTTGTACTGACTCAGGCCGGAGAATATTATGTGGAAAAGAGCAGGGAAATTGAGCGGATTCAGCGGGACCTGGAAGCGCATATGAGCAGCTTCTCCAGCATGAGCCGCGGTTTTATCCGCATCGGCGTCCAGGCCACCTTCACGGAGGCCATGCTGCGGCGCATCCTGCCTGAACTGAAGGCGGCCTTCCCCGGACTGCGGGTCATCATGCACGAACGCACCATCGGCGAACTGGTCCAGATGGTCAAAAGCCACCAGTTGGATGTGATGGTAGGTGTGATGGACAAGCGGGAACAGGGATTCAAGTACAAAGTGATCCACCAGTGCCAGTTGGTGATGGCTGTCCTGAAAGATCATCCGGCGGTTCAACAGGCAGTGGAAAAACCGGGCTTTAGCTATCCCTGGATCGATTTAGGCTTCTGCGCGGACCAGCCAAATGTAATGCTGATGCCCGGCTCCCCCTACCGCACCTATGCGGACAATCTGTACGGCCTGTACCAGTTAAAGCCCAACATCGCCTACCAGCTTGGCTCCTCCCGCAGCGGCCTGGCCTGTGTGGCCTACACCGGGGCCATGATGATTACCCTGGACCACATGATCTTCAACAACCAGTTCGACCGGGAGATCATCCCCTTATCCGTGGGTGAAAAGCCCCTGATCAAGGAACTGGCCATGGCCTGTCTGGAAGGCTCCATCCTGGGCGAGGAGATCAATGTATTCCACCACATCTGCCAGACAAACATTTTATAAAACGTTGAGTTTAAGTTGATAAATGTTGAAAATATTGAGCTGTACTTCTATTTCGTTTTGTTCTAAGATAAAACCATCAAGAGACTGCGCAGTCTGAGAACGCAAAAACGATCATTGAATGTACGGAGGAAATCATGACACCATTACAAATCACACTCATCATACTGCTGTGTACCATCATAGCCTTCCTTTCGGGGAAGATCCCATTTTCCATCATATCGGCCGGAATCATTCTGGCCCTCATTCTCACAGGTGTGATGAAGCCCGCCGAGGCATTGAGCGGCTTCATCAACACCAATGTGGTCATGTTCGTAGCCATGTTCGTCATCGGCGCGGCCCTGACCAAGACCAGCCTGCTGGATAAGGCCCAGAAACTGGTAATCCGTTACAAAAACAATCCCAAAATGCTGATTCTTATCTCCTCCCTGGTTGCCGGCTTCCTGGCCTGCCTGACCAGCGCCACCGCCACTGCCGCCATCATGATACCGCTGCTGGTGGGTATTGCCAACGAAATAGGCACCAGCCGCAGCAAAATGCTGTTCCCGGCCATGGCTGTGGCCAACATAGCAACTGCTATGACCTTCTTAGGCCAGGGCGCCAGCAACATGACCTGGAGCGACGTGATGATCAAAGCCGGCGCCTCCACTCCATTTACCATCTGGGACTTTACTGTTGCCAGGATTCCGGTCCTGACGATCTCCATCCTGTATATGGTATTTATAGGCTACAAGCTGATGCCTGATATTGACAATTCAACATTTACGGATAATATCCAGAAAAAAGACACTTCCAGCAAGCTGAGCCCCGCTAGAGAGAAGCTGGCTATTGCCCTGATCCTGGGCACCATTGCCTTCATGCTGCTGGAGTCTGTGATCGGAATCAAGATGTACCTGACCGCCTCCATCGGCGCCTGCCTCCTGGTGCTCTGCGGCGTCCTCTCGGAGCGCGAGGCCTTGTCCTCCATCCACCAGCCCACCGTATTCCTGTTTGCCGGCGTTCTGGCCCTGTCCGATGCCATCAAGATAACGGGCGCTGGCGATGTGGTGGCTGACTGGATGATCTCCCTGCTGGGCAACACCACCAACCCCTACATGATCATGGCGGTATTCTTCATTATCCCGTTCCTTCTGACCCAGGTTATGTCCAACCTGGCCACAGTCACCATCTTCATCCCTCTTGTGGCCGCCGCCTGTGTGAAAATAGGCGTGGACCCCAGAGCCGCGGTTATGGGCGTGCTGATCGCCAGCTGTACCTCCATTCTGACCCCCATGGCAGCCCCCTGCCAGATCATGATCATGGGGCCCGGCGGTTATAAGCTGAAGGACTATCTGAAATGCGGGACTCCGCTGGCCATTGTTATCACCATTGTGAGCATTTTCACACTGCCCATGATGTTCCCATTTTATTAAAACGGAGGGTTACGCGAAATGAAGATTACCAGATTAGAAATCATCCCCGCAAGTAAATATCTCTTTATCAAGATCCACACGGACCAGGGCATTTACGGCACAGGCGAAGCGGGCGCCTGGGGCTTCTTAGACGGCGTGGAGGGCGTGCTGAAACGATTCGAAGCTTACCTCATAGATAAGAACCCATTCCAGATCGAGCACCATTGGAACTACCTGTACCGCAGCATGTATTTCAGAGGCTCTGTAATCATGAGCGCCCTCTCCGCCATTGATATCGCCCTCTGGGACATCAAGGGCAAGGCCCTGGGCGTGCCGGTCTATGAACTGCTGGGCGGCAGATGCAGGGATAAGGTCAGGAGCTATGAGGCGGTATTTAAATATACGGCCCAGGAGATGGCCGCCTGCTGCCTGGAGCTTAAAAATAAGGGCTATGACGCCGCCCGGTTGATGATCACCGGGGACATCACCAAGTCCACCGCGGACCGGTCCTGCAGTATTTACAGCCACAAGGTGGAGGCATATGTGGAGAAGGTGAGAGCATGCCGTCAGGCGGTTGGCAATGATTTCGACCTGATCCTGGAGTGCCACCGCAGTATGGACCCGTGCGAAGCCGTTGCATTTGCAAAAGGCGCGGAGGAATTCCGTCCCCTGTTCCTGGAGGACCCCATCCCGCCCGACAGCCCAGAGGCCATGGCGGATGTGGCAGGACGCACCAGTATCCCGGTGGCAACCGGAGAGCGTTTCATCAATATCCAGGAGTTTGAGACCATTTTCCAGAAGCGGGCAGCCGGGTATGTCCGGCCCGACGTGTGCGCCCTGGGCGGCCTGACCCCCAGCAAGAAGGTGGCAGCCATGGCTGAGGCCAATTATGTGAAGGTCGTTCCCCACAATCCCCTGGGGCCCGTCTCCACAGCCGCCTGCCTGCAGCTGGACGCAGCCATCCCCAACTTCGCCATCCAGGAATTCCCCTCCTTCTATCACCAGGGCAATGAGGCGGAGATGACCACTGAGTCCTTCCGCGAGGACGGCGGCTACATGGTGATCCCGGATGCGCCGGGAATCGGGATTGAGCTGGTGGAGAATATCACGGAGAAATTCCCGCCCAAGCAGAGAAGTATTTCCGCACAGACGGCGTATGATGGGTCTGTGTATGATATATAAGAGCAGATAAGCAAAGGTCCGGCAGGGACTCCCCGTAAAGAGGAATTCCTGCCGGTTTTTATATGCCGGTCTCCACAGTCATCCGTAATCCCACCCCAATTCCATGCAGGGTATCCATCCCAGATGAATGTCCGTGATGATAAAATGCATCCAATATTTCACAATTCATGCACCCCCGGGCTTCTGCCTCAAAAAAGGCCAGGATATAGGAGGGGTATTCCCTGCATATGCCATGCGCCAGCATATCCTGGCTAATCCTGGTTGTGGTCTCCAGATAGGTGGAAATGAAATCTTCCAGCCACACCTGCCGCGGATCTCCTGCATATTGGAACGCAGCCAGCAGACCCAGCATAAAGTCATCCGAAGCAGGGGTCAGCCCTACTCCCATGCCCAGGATATTTGGGCAGGCCGCACGGTCCGAAGCCTTTAATTCCCCCTGTCCCAGCCGGGTCAGATAGGCAAGGAAGCATCTCAGGCGGTCTGCGGTCTGCTGCCGGGCGATCCCCTCATATCCACCGGGTGTGGCAGCTGAACGATCCTGGGCCGCAGCGCTCCCTTTCTTCAATTCCTCCAGCGCTTCCCCAATCCCCCGCTCCTTCACATGTTCCCTCAGGTACGTCCCAACCATCTCCCTGGCCGTCTCCTCATCTGCCTTCTCAGGTGTCCTCCCAGACTTTTCCCTGCCGCCGGACAGAGCCGCTCTCATCCCAAGCTTCATATCCCTGATCTCTGCTCCGGCCACATCCAATACCCATACCCCGATCCGCTCAGATGCGGGAGGGAGGGCCAGCAATATCTCCTGCCCCTCCTTAATCGTCCCCAGATCCAGGCCGCTGCGTACTATCATTCCGTAAGGAACCAGCATTTCCCGCTCATGAGCAATCATACAGCTGACTAACCGCCCATCCTTCCGCTCCAGATTCACCACATGCCTGTATATCGACAGTACCCGCACAGGCAGCATCTGGCTCTGCCTCAGCTCCTGTTCCAGCCTCCGGCATATCTCTTTGCAACGAATCATCTTCATCTGATATATCTCCTACAAAAATACACCCGCTCCCGGCCCAATAGGCAGTCCCAACAGAATCCACACTGCCAGAAACGCACTCCATGTGATCAGAAGCACCACAGAATATGGCAGCATCATGGATACCATTGTCCCAATGCCCATCTTCTTATCATATTTCTCCGCTATATTGAGGACGATACCGAAGAATGGCATCAGCGGCGATATAATGTTGGTAGCCGAATCCCCCACCCTGAACGCCAGCTGCGTGCCCTCAGGCGACACGCCCAGCATCATCAGCATAGGAATGAATACAGGAGCCATAACGCTCCACTTAGTGACCGCGGAGCCGATAAACAGGTTGATAACCGCTGTGACCAGCACAAACACCAGGATTAGCGCTACCCCGGACAGCTTGGTGGCCTTCAGGACCTCTGCCCCGTTGACCGCCATAATCAGGCCCACATTGGAATACTGGAAATACGCCACGAACTGGGACGCCACAAAGGTAAGCACCAGATATCCGCCCATGGTTCCCATGATGTCGCTGATTAAATTCACCAGCTCCTTGTCACTGTGGATTGTCCCTGCCCCAATCCCATAGAACAGCCCAGGAAAGAAAAACAGGATAGTCACCAGAATAACAATGGATGTCATAAAAGGCGAATCCCCCATGATCTGCCCTGTCTCCGGGTTTCTCAGCACCGCCTGTTCGGGAAGCACCAGGAATCCAACTGCAATGATCGTGACAACCAGGGCCGCGCCAGCGAACTTAAGCCCCCTGTTTTCCTCCGGCGTCAGCCGCTCCATAGTCCCCTTTTCATTTCCCCTGTAAGCACCTAGCCTCGGCTCCACAATACGGTTGCTCACAACCGTGCCTACGATGGTTATGAAAAATGTTGACACAGCCATAAAATAGTAGTTGGCGACCGGGGACACATAATAGTCAGTCTGCAGAACCTGGGCTCCAATGGTGCTGAAGCCCCCCAGAAGCGGGTCAATGGAGCCAAGCAGCAGGTTCGCGCTGAAACCGCCGGACACTCCGAAAAACGCGGCGGCTATTCCAGCCAGTGGATGCCTGCCTGTACTCAGGAATATGAGCGCTCCCAGAGGCACCACCACCACATACCCGGAATCTGAGGCAATGTTGGACATAATCCCCATGAATATAACCACTGCCGTCACAATGTTCGCAGGCGTGTTCATCAGCAGTTTCCGCAGCGCCGCCCTGAACAGGCCCGTACCGTCCGCCGTAGCAATGCCCAGCATAGCCACCAGCACCACCCCCACAGGTGCAAACCCTGTAAAGTTGGTGACTGCCCCTTCAAAGATAAACCGGATTCCTTCCCGGTCCAGGAGACTCCTTGCCGCCACGCGGACTTCCTGTACCGACTGGGCGGCACTGTCCGCCTGCCTGATGACCACCTCTGCCCCCATTGCGTGCAGAACCGCAGAAGCCACCACTACCACAGATGAAATGATGACAAACAGCGTCACTGGATGGGGGAGCCTGTTCCCCTTCTTCTCCACCACATCCAAAATTTTGTTCACAACTGAATTTCCCTGCCTTGCTTTCCCCATATCCACCTCCGCCGAAACGAAATTTGCAGCTATTTTTTCATCAGATTATGCCTTCCATGGTCAGTGTGACCTGGGATATAATGGCCGCCAGCAAAAATGTGCCTGCAATCACCGCACAGCCAACGATTACGATTCTCCAGGAAAGCTTCTTCAGAATGGGGATATCTTTGCCCAGTGCCAGACCTGCATAGGCCAGAGTGGGCGTCCCCAGCGCTGCAAACTGGATCGTATCTGAGACCCGGCAGATATAAGCGCTGCCCGGGAATCCGGGTATGGACATAATTACCCCCACGATTCCCACCCAGAAAACCGGAGACAGCTTTTTCAAATAGGGCAGCTGGCTGAAAAAATAGCCCACCATTGCCACACCGAAGATCACCAGACATCCTTCCAGGGAGCGGCCGAAGCCCACCGGCTCCAGCCCGGCCTTGACGCTGGTCTGTATCGTGTTGCCGATTGCCGTTAAAACGGCCGCGATGAAGATAATCAATGCTCCTGATTTCAATTTTCCAAAATCAATTTTCTGTTCCATATAAACCCCTCCACTTTTTATGAGACAATTACTGCAGCGCTGCTTTTCCCCGCCGGAACCGGTTCAGGAAGTTGTAGCAGACACTGGTCAGCGGCAGCGTGATAAACATATTTGCATACAGTCCCAGCACATTGACCAGAAGGTTGGACGTGTTGGTATAGGCCTGTACCGTATCCTTAATGGCCGGGTCCGGATAATAGGAATTAATCACCTCAAGAGCAGCCGTCGACATACTCATACTGCTGGTTCCTGCGCCCAAAGCCAGGGCATATGGATGGAAAATGCCGATATTGCACAGCAGGCTGGTGAGCACACTGGTCCACAGAGCGCCCAGCACAGTGCCCACAATGAATACGCCCATAACGCCGTACCCTTCTTCTGAGTTCAGCCCGTATTTATCCGCTATAATAGCCACCTGGGCTTCCCGTCCCAGGGAGTAGGAGGCTCCCACCGATTCCCTGCGGAGCCCCAGCAGCATGGCAACAGGCAGGCCCAGCGCGGCTGTTCCAAAAAAGTGGCCGAACATCTGCAGAAATATGGTGCCCTTGGCGCTCATCAGCTCAGCAATCTTTGGGCCTACCCCCAGCCCTACCTTCGCCAGCAAAATCATCAGGGCAATGGGGAAAATCTTACTCGCAATCTCCATATCTCCCATTGACAGAATCTTAAACTTTGGTGTGCTGATCACCCCGCCTATAACCGTGGCGTACAAAATCGGCATCAACACCAGGATTCCGATTTTCCGGATGCCTATAAACTCAGCAGCAATAACAATCATCAGTGACAATACATGTAATTTCCAGTTTTTTACCATCTCCATTTGAACCCCTCCTCAATCTATCAGCGTCTGGTGCACCTGGTGTAGTATTCCGCAGCCTTGACAAAACACTCCAAAGGAGCTTTTACAATACCTGCCCCAACCTGGCCTACTCCCGGATCTTTGTGCGCCATCCCCGTAGTGATTGTGGGTTGAATCCCCGTTTTCAGCACTTTTACAATATCAATGCCTGTGGGCGTACCCCTGAAATTCAAGGTGGGAATCTTCAGGTTTTTGTTCTCCGCAGCCGTGATCTCATACATTTCCTGTGTGATGCGCACGCCATCGTCATAGGTTCCACCGATGAACTGCACGATAGCCGGAGCCGCTGCCAGCGCGAAGCCTCCCATGCCAAATGTCTCTGTGATAGCGCTGTCCCCGATGTCGGCCGCTGCATCCGCCGGCGTATATCCTGGGAAATACAGGCCCTCGGGAATGTTGGCCGGAGCTGTAAACCACTGATCATTACAGCCGCTGACCTTGATACCAAAATCCACCCCGTTTCTGGCCATAACGGTGACAATGGTGCTGCCCTCCACGCCGTTTGCGGCATCGGATATGGCCTTGCACATGGCCATGGTCAGGTTAATGTTGAACATGTCAATTTTCTCAATATGTTCCAGCACTTCATAGATGTCGTCCGGATTCTGCTTCACCTTGACCAGATATTTGGACAGCTCGCGAATGAACAGACAGGTGGAGGCTTTATTACGGTTGTGGTTGTCGTCCCCCATCTGGATCGCCTGGGTTACAATCCCCTTGAAATCTATACCGCCGGACAGCTCTATGGCTTCCTTCAACACCGGATACACCACATCCTTTATCCAGTGGAGGCGGCGGATCACATCCTCGCCGTAAGCGCCGAACCGGAGGCATTTCCCCTGTCCTTCATTGACGCCTGAGTATGCGTAATTGCCATATGTCACATTTTTCATAATAAATACCGGCATATGGGGGGAAATGATTCCGGCCATTGGTCCGATGGCATTGTGATGGTGGTTGGGCGAGAACTCAATCTCCCCACTGTCAGCCAGCGCCTGGGCTTCCGCCTCGTCTTTTGCCAGCCCTTCATAGATCAGTCCACCGATCACAGCACCCTTCATAGGGCCGCACATCCGTTCCCATTCAATAGGCGGACCCGCATGCATGATCATCTTGCCGTGCATACCGGGAACCACCTCCCCGGCCAATGCCATTCCCATCAGATGAACTTCCGAATCCTGCATAATTGATAATACTTTCTCGTTTGCTTCTTTTCTTCCCATCTCCCAGTCCTCCTCTTTCATGAGCCCAGCTCATCTAATAATTCCAATTGGGCCAGCACATTGCTGATCCGCTCATCTCTGTAAATGGGGATCGACCAGTGCATTTGGATACACTCTATCCCCTGGCCGGTCAAATCGTCATGAAACTGTTCTAATCCCACATTGACAACTTTGATCTCCTGCTTAAATAAATTGTTCAATTTCACGCCATTTTCCTCCGTTTCAAAACCTCTGCGGCCATCTGCGCGGCCTTTAAATTGCTGGGCATAATCACCACACCATACTCCTCCAGCGCCTCCACAATTCCGTCATAGTCCTGTGGATCGTCCTCACTGCCGCACAGGCTGACTATGATGCTCACATCCAGATCGTCCCTCCCCAGCTCCTGCCTGTAGGCTGCCAGCTGGTCTATCAGATCCTGGTGGGGAGCGGCATTCGCTCCATACCCCAGCACAAGATCCATCAGGATCACTGCTGTCTCAGGGCTGCGCAGCTGTCCGTTAAAGATTTCCGTACGGAATGTGGGGTCAATCATTGGATGTGCCCGGCCCACGGTGAATACATCGTCCCCCAGGTCAATACAGGCATTGCCCTCCAATGCGAAGCAGTCTACTAATTCCTCATGGTCTCCCATATTCGTGGAAATGCCGGAGACCGTGTCCTTCAGGCAATACAAAGCCTCATATCCAAGTGTTCCGCCGCTGTAAAGTCCCCTCACATATTTGCCGGTTTTCCTGATTTTTCCAGACTCCCGATCTGCAGTCCGGACCATCTCATCAGTCTCTGCCAATATCAGCTGCGGACCTGCCGCCCCGGATAGTTCCAGGGACTTTAAGGCAGCCTGTTCCAGGGTTGGCGTGAAATGGATGTTGCCCTGGGCTTTTGCTTTATCTCCGCCAAGGAAATTAATCACTGTAGGTTTTTTTACATTCTCACGTATGTATCCAATGACTTTTTCCGCAATCTTTTCAGAGGGCGGTTTGGAAACAAGGGTGATGATCTCTGTGGCCTCATCCTCATTCAATGCCTCCAGAGCCTGAAGTACAGTGATTCCGCCGATCTCCTCTTTCAGGTCCCTGCCGCCGGTGCCAATCACCTGGGTGACGCCTCCGCCGTATTTGTGGATCAGAGTCATAACCTCCTGTGCCCCGGTTCCGGAAGCCGCCACAATTCCGATATTTCCCTGCCGGATCTTATTGCAGAAGCAAAGGGGTACCTGGTTGATCATCGCTGTTCCGCAGTCAGGCCCCATGACCAGCAGGTCTTTCTTCCTGGCAAATGTTTTCAGCTCCAGCTCCTCCTCCAGGGTTACGTTGTCGCTGAACAGCATGACGTGCAGCCCATTCTGCAGTGCCTCCATTGCCATATCCCTGGCGTATCTGCCGGGAATGGAGATGGTGCAGACATTGCTTCCTGGCTGGATCTTCACTGCGGTCTCCACGCTTTTGGGCCGGTAGATCTCTTTGTCTGAGCCGGAGGCGTTGGCGTTCAGCAGACTGTCCAGCTTCTGAAAAATCTCATCCAGCTGCCCTTCATCGTCACAGCTGATCCCTACGATCATATCCGTAGCTGAGGCAAGGGCGGATTCCTCAGTTATGAGGCCGGTCCGCTCCAATGACTCTTTGTTCAGATCCGTTCCCATGACCACCGCTACCTCTTTTACCCCATCCATATTTTTGATTTCACGGGTCACAAGCATAAGCTTCACTGAATCGTAATACACACCTTTTCTAACGATTGTTTTTTTAGCCATTTTTCCGCTCCTCGGTAATTTTATAATAAAATGTTAGCATTTGTTTTTCACAAAGTCAACGTTTTTATAGGGATTTTTGGTGTATTTTCACGGACAGCTCTGTCTCCGTCCCTTCGTGGGAATTACCGGGTACAAAAAAAGAGGGAACAAACGTCCAATCTCAATTGACGTATGTTCCCTCTGTAGAATGCCTGCCTCATCGCTGGAACCCAAGCCCACGTGAAATCAGTGAACTGTATACTTTAATAGAATGTGTCAGTTCCCGTCTCATGGATTCATTAATTCTGTAACTTGGCCCAGATACAGCGATAGCTGCCAGATTTTCTCCCCGCGAATTAAACACTGGGGCTGCAATAGCGAATACCCCCGGCTCCTGAAGGCCGTCATTTATCACAAAACCAGCTTTTCTGATATCTGACAGCATTTCCTCGCTCAAATGTGGATTGTCCCGGATCACCTTCTGCCGTTCCTGAAAGGGCATCCAGGCCAAAAGCACATAACCTACAGCCCCTCTTGACAGAGGCAGCATCTCCCCCACCTCAACCGAACGCCGCAGAGCCTGATGGCTGTCTGCGCTTTCCACACACACGCGCATATTGTCCCTGACCACATAGAGACTGGCCGTCTCATTGAAAATATCCCGCAGGCTCTCCAAGATGGGTAGAGCAACGGTCCTCAGATTGGAGGCGTTAGAGACCACACGCATCAGGCGGTACACCTGATTCCCCAGGGTATATTTTTTATGTATGTCCGGTATCCCTTTTGCACCAGCGTCTGCAAAAGCCTGGAAATTGTACTTACACTGAGCCCTGTTTTCCCCGCGATATCTGTAAGGGACAATGAAAAATTCGTCTCGTCAAAGCATTCTAATATCTCCAATCCCCGTACCAGCGACCGAATTGCCGCCTGGCTGTTGTCTTTCTCCATGTTTGGTCTCCTTCCTGCACCTGGTACTGTATTTATATCTATTATAGATATAACTCCCCCTGTTTGTCTATACAAGATATCCTCCAAACACAGCATTAGGGAGGGCTCCTGGCAATATGCAGTTTCCCTCCCTAATACCTATGGGCAGGGCGGATACACCGCCCTGCTGACAAACCTACCCAAATACCGTGATTTACCCCTGCACCTTCCTCACCGGCCTGGCCTCAATGTACCCGCGCTCGCCCAGCGGCATGAGCTGGAATCTGATTCCGGTGTCACCGGCCCACTCATAGCCGTACACCTGCGGCTTAAACTGCTCTATGTGCTGGCAGACTGCGACAATCTCATCCATGAAATTATCATCGTCATAGGGCTCCCCCTGGAACACCATCATCATTTCAGCAGGGAATGTGACCAGCTCGTACCCGTCGGGAACTGGTTTGTCGTAGTCCAGAGGCAGCTCCACGCCCTGCACGTACTCTGAAGTTCCCTCCGGCCGCAGCCCTTTTGGCAGCCACATACCCACAGGCTCATACAGCGCTTCCTTGACGCTGCTGAGCACAGGCCAGATCTCGCAGCCCACCTCCTCGCAGAATTCAAAATATTCTGTTGCCTTTATGCCCCGCTTCAGCAGACATTTCCGCTCCGGTCGCTCAATCACCTGTACAAATATTGTCTTAGCCATATCTCTTGCCCTCTCTTTCTTTGAATCCAGTTTTCTCAGCAATCGGTAATTGTCATAGACTTTTTCCGGCATGAACAGAGATATAGCAGGGGAATGATTGTGGTATCTCCCGGGCGATATGCCAAACTCCCTTGAAAATGCGCGGGTGAACCCTTCCTGGCTGTCAAACACAAAATCCAGGGCCACGTCCAGCACCCGCCTGTTCTCATCCCGCAGGACCAGAGCCGCCTCAGTCAGCCGCCGGGAGCGGATGTACTCATAAGGCGTCCGGCCCGCAATCTCCCCAAACATCCTGGACAGATGCCAGGGTGAATATCCCGCGGCGCTGGCCAGCTGCCTGAGGGTTATGGGCTCCATCAGGTGGTGTTCCACATATTCCTGAGCCTTTTGGACTGCCATCATTTTCTCTTCCCTTTTCATTCCATCACCTCTGACATCTATTATCTTACCGGATTCCCGGAAATATTTCTTGACCGTTTTTGCGCATTATCATAAATCATTCACCCCGCCGCCGGGGCGCCATATACTGGTTTTAGAATATGATTCTCGCAGAGGGCTAATATGTTATCTTATCAGTACCAACTTCCATACCGGCAGAGCTTACACAGCCAGGCCTTAGAAACCGAAAATCAGATGTCCTCCTGGGATACCATTGACTATGGACCGGACCCCTTTGTCCTGAATGTCCGCCAGGAAACACTGATGAACGATACGTTCCGCACCACCCGCTGGACGGGTGACCATATGCAGCTCACCATGATGAGCATAATGCCGGGCCAGGATATCGGCCAGGAGATCCACCCTGAGCTGGATCAGTTCGTCCGCATCGAGGACGGCCAGGGTCTGGTTCAGATGGGCACTGATCCCAATAACCTGGACTTCCAAAAGACTGTTTTCGAGGGCGATGCCTTCTTTATCCCTGCCAACACCTGGCACAACCTGCTGAATACCGGCAGCCAGCCGCTGAAGATCTATTCCCTCTATGCCCCTGCCGCGCACCCGCGCGGAACCGTGGATTGGGTAAGGGATGAGACTGAATCCGCAATGTGACAGACTCCAGTATACCACAAAACTCCGTATATTGTCTCACGCTGAAGAATATCCTGTAACAACGACTATGACAGGACTGAAACACATGCCGGAACACAAAACGGAACACATATCCATCTCCGTACCGGGCCAGAACGCCCAAAAGTCCGTCCGGGTCTGGAGCGATGAGACGGGCTTCGGACGCGGGATCGGACCTCTGGAGCTGCCCGGCGGGCGGTTCTGGAACTCGGTGCGGATCGAAGTCACAGGCACCCAGTGGAGCCAGATATTCTATATCCAGCTCTATAAAAACAACACCCAGCTGATCTTTAGTCAGCGCCTCATTCTGGCTGGGGGCCAGTCCTGGATCAGGGATATTGAAATCAATGACACCTGCTCCCTGACTGTTGCCGGCCAGATACATATAGACGGTTTCCCGCCCGCAGGCGGAACCCTCACCTTCACCGGAATCTCCCAGCCGGCGCCTCCCCTTCTCTTTGAAAGCCTGACCTGGGAGGGCGAGGCTATGAGCAGACGGCTGGCCGAAGGGCTGTATTTCCCAGCCTCCCATCTGTGGGATCATGTGACACTCACCGCTGTGGGCGCTCCCCAGCGGATCACAGGCGTGGAGCTGGGGCTGATTGCGGACAGCAGGCTGATGGGCTACCCGGATCATTACTCAGCCAGGGGGCTGCTGAATGGTTCCCAGAAATTTACAGTTAATTATGAGGTTCATCAAAAAACCACCCTCATCGGGGTGGGCTGTATATGGGGCGCGGCCGCTGCATCCGGCGGCGCCCAGATCACCTTAAAAGCTTATTATAAAAAGGGGGACTGACCATGGTCTCTGAGGAAGAACTCCGTAAAAAATTATGGGCCGCCGGACGTCTGGCCGCCAGAATCACCAGGGATGGAAGCCTGAATTTCGACAGCCAGGCAGCCGCGGACTATGAGACAGCCGGCTTTCAGGGCGGCATGTATCCCGTTGTCAGCGGACCTGATGGCATTGATGCGGGCCTGGTATGCCGCAGCGATATTGGACTGGTCATGGCTTTCCGCGGCACCACCAGGACATTTGAGGATTGGAAAAATGATTTCGGCGGCAGTTTTACCCCTTTCCCAGGACACGGAAGAGTGCACACCGGCTTCATAAACTCCGTCCGATCCGTGGAGGACTCCCTGATCCGCAGGGCTGTCCTCCTGTACCCATCACAGCAGCCCGGTGGACTGTACCTGACAGGCCACAGCAAGGGCGGAGCCATGGCCTCCCTGATGGCCGCGGAGTTGGACCGTCTGCGCCCTGAGGGCCTTCCCCTGCCCAAGGTCGTAACTTTCGGGGCGCCCAGGGTTGGGGACAGCCGTTTCACCGAGACATATCCCTGTGAGCACACACGGTACGAGTCCTTCCGGGATATTGTCCCACACCTCCCCATAACGCCCCAGGAGAGCGCTCTGCTGACCGTGGTGATGGAAAATGTCACCGACTGGTTCTCAGTGTTCACGCAGGGGGATTTATGCCAGTACGCGCCCCTGGGACGCCTGAAGGACATCTGTCCCCCCGGAATCTCCGTTCCCTGCGATATTCCCGGAATCTCCGGCGAAACTCTGAACTCATTTTACTATGTGGTCACCCAGCTGATTCTGAAGGGCCGCTTCTCTGAGCTTGGGAAATATCATATGGATGACTATCCGGGCTAGAGCGTGTCTTAAAATTGCTTTCCGTCAGCTGTGCGTCACACTTTGTGGGAGATTGGGCCCCGATGAAGGAGGCGTAGTGGGCTACTATCAACCCTTTATCCCGGTGTTATTTGGTATTCTTGCTTTCGGTTTTCCTGCTCCCATCTACCTCCTTCATTTTGTAGAATACTTATTGTATTATATAGACATCCGAATTATAATAACCTATAGAAATTAAGGCAGACGATATTATGGAGCATATTCCCAGCCGCGAAACCAGTCAAGAATAGGAATTCACACTATGCCAACATTACAAGACCTGCTGCAAAAGGCAGATTCCTACAAACAAATAATATCCTCTGCCCGGCCACTGAAGGATTGCTATGAGGCTGTCGGTCATGGCGCCGCCTATGACTTCATGCTGGAACTGGCAAGGCAGCAGGACATGAACATCACAGAGGACACCATCAAGAAGCTGCACCGCCTGTTTTACCAGAAGGTTGACGCTGATCAGGCTGGCCAGTACCGATCCAATCAGGTATATATTTCCGGAACGGAGTATGTTCCCCCGGCTCCGGATGAAATCTCCCGGCTTATGAAGCATTTGGCAGATCAGATACATTTCTCACGATCTACCCTGCATCCTATTGAGTTAGCTGCCATGGCGCACAAGCGTTTGGTTGACATTCACCCATTCACTGACGGGAACGGCAGGACCGCCCGGCTCTTGATGAATCTTATTTTGGTTCATACCGGCTATGGTGTAGTGTCAATTCCCCCTATCTGGCAAAATGATTATATCAATGCATTGTCTGCTTCCAGACAGTTGAATGATATGGAACCGTTCTCCAAACTGATCGCCGAATGTGTTATTGAAACAGAACAGGATTACTGCCGGCTGCTCAAATTATAAGTATACCAAAGAAGGGAACAGGTGGCTTTCCGGCACACCCGCCTGGTACGGTAACCCTGATCAAACACGCTCTGTCTCCGTACACTGCAGCGAGGTCCGAAACAGCGGATTCCCCGCCAGATGATCCAATCCCAGGCGGCGGCAGGCCAGGCCCTGCCAGTCCTTGGGGGATTCCTGTTCTTCTGCCCGGGAAATGCCGCCTTCCTGCCCTTCTGCCCCGGATATGCCGCCTTCCTGCCCTTCTGCCCTGGAAATGCCGCCTTCCTGCCCTTCTGCCCCGGATACACCGCCTTCCTGCCCTTCCATCCATGCCGCACAGCCTGCCTTCCCCTTTGCCCAGGCCACGCTTTCCTTTATCCGCCCCAGCAGCTCCAGCGCCCCATCAATCTTTTGCAGCCCCACCTCCCCACGGTACACCGTATCCCAGGCCGGGCAGCAGATATCCACAGGCCACAGCCGCCTCATTCTCTCCAGCGATGCAGCACTTTCATTCAGGCTCACATAAATAGGGATATCACCTGCCACAGGAATTGCGTCCCCGGTAAATAAAACGCCCTTCTCCTCCAGCAGATAGGATATGGAACCATGGGAATGCCCGCCCGTTTCCACCACGGACAGTGTCAGGCCCTCCTCCAGACACAGCCGGTCCTGCCCCTTTAACCCGCGGTCCAGTCCCACACTCTCACCGGCCAGCTGGTAAAAATTAGGAATGGGCCGCTCCTCAAACTGCTGCCCAATATCCTCAATCCATCCCCGTTCCCTCTCCGGGCCAAAGATTTCGCACCCTGCTGCATCTCTGATTGCCTTTGCTGAGCCAATATGGTCCGGATGGGAATGGGTCAGGAACAAAGTGCGGATGTCCAAAGGCTTTCTCCCAATATTTTCCATATAGGAGAATATTTCTTTCCACGCCCCGGCCACCCCTGAGTCGATGAGCCAGCAGCCTGTCTGTCCCTCAATCAGGTAGACGTATACATACCTGGCAATCTCCGGTGTCACATTAAAATCAATTTTAATCTGGCGCACATTTTCACTAATCTTCATCATTTCCTCCCTCTGCAATCACTGCACTGCTGTTCACACTCATCTCCCGTTTCTGCGCGATGCGCCTGTACTCCTCTGACCCAAAGCAGGCATCCAGAGAACACCTGTCCGGAAAACGGATCACAATCACCCGGTCCGGCTTCCACTCCCCGCCCACACAGTCAACCTGCTCTGTGCGCACCAGATACCTGCCTCCATACCGCTCCACAATAGGCTTCACAAGCCTGATATACTCCCTGTATTCCCCCGCTTCGCCCGGTTCCTTCATGTTGATTGAAACAATAAAATAACTGGCCATTTCTTCTCCTTTCATGCAAGTATTCACTTGCATTGCATTTAAAATAAATGACGCCCAAACTGACGCCACCTATCAATTCCATGATTTTCAAACACGCTCTAATCTAAACGCCGCCCCTCCGCGCTGATCCCAGCCGCAAACACCTCCACACTTCTGGATATAAACTCCTCCTCACCCATGTCACTCAGCATGCAGCCAAAAGATGCCCGCAGGAACACAAACCCAAAGTTCAGGGACAGGAACATCATAGCCAGCTCCCCGGGCGCCTTCCCACCGTCAATCTTCCCCGACTCCGCCATATGTGCAAAATACCGCTCCATCCCATCCTTAAACACCTGGGGAACCACCATAATTCCCGGCGCTGTGTCCGCGTACAGTTCCGGCGTGCGCAGCCCAATGGAGAGCTTCACAAACCGCGGTGTCACCTTCCCCATATACACCTTCGCAAAACGCTCCAGATCCGCTCTCAACTGCCCGCTGTACTCCGCAAAATCCTCCGGCCGCAGGTCCGGATTCCACTCCTTCAGCCTCATGGCCTGTAGCACCATCTCCTTCTTCCCCTTGAATTTACGGAAAATAGTGCACTCATTGACCCCCGCCGCCCTGGCAATGTCCTTGGTCGTAGTGGCAGAGTATCCCTGCTCCATAATCAGGTTCATTGCAGAATTGATGATTTTCAGAGATGTTTCATCCATGTGAGGCCTCCTGTGCAAGTATTCACTTGCATTTTATCATGGGCAGCGGGGATTGTCAATTCCTCTTCACATCACTATACCCCTCAAACTCCTCCTCAATCCCCTTCAGCACCGCCGCAAACCCACAGAATTCCCGCTCCAGCTGTTCTCTGTTCTCCGGGTTCTTCTTATAGCAGACCCTGTGTTCCATGCTGGCCCAAAAGTCCATGGACATGGTTCGAAACTGGACCTCCACCGGGAAATACTCCATGGCGTCCAGGCAGTATACGGGCACCCCCAGCACAATGTGGTAGCTGCGGTAGCCGTTGGGTTTGGGGCTGGCGATATAGTCGCGTTCCTTGATCACCACCAGGTCGGTCTGTTTCTTAAGCGTGGCCGTCATGTTGTAGATATCGTCCACAAAGTAGCAGATGATGCGGATTCCGGCAATGTCCTGCAGATAGTCCTTGGCATTGGCGATCCCGTCTGTCAGCCCCAGGCGTTTTAATTTCCCCTCTGTGCTCTGCTTGCTCTTGATCCGGCTCTGCATATTGTGGACCGGCCCGTAGGACGCCCTGGCCCCGTATAAACTGTGATTCAGGATCTCCAGACGCGTGTTCAGGACACGCCGGGCATCCTCATATGGCTTGATCAGGTCGTAGTATTGTTCGTTGGTCATGGACTGCGCTGCCCCCCTCCCAAATAATCACTAATGTTTTCAGCATACACAACATTTGTGTGCATTCTGTGTCACATTTCTGGATTGTTTCTAAAATAATAATAATTTAAAAGTGACCTGGCCCATCCACATGCCAAAACAGAGCGGGCCGAATCCCGGCCCGCTCCTTCTATTTTTCTTTTCTCCTCCGGAAGAAACATGGAAATAAACCAAGCTTCGATCCGGCCATATGAAATACTGCAAAACTGGCAACCGCCGTAGCTGCCTTGACATAAATAGTATATTTTTGATCATATGTATCGGGGCTGTTATAGGCTGCGCTGCCATTTCCCTCCATATCCAGATAAAAATCCTTCCGGGTCAGTGGATCAGTCTTCTCAATATATCCAAGAAATTTCGAATCTGCCGACAAATCAGCATATACCACCCGCCCCACCGGCATTAAATAGGTATCATCATCCTTCTGTGTTCCATCCTGATTGATACAGGCTGCCACCCTCTGCCCGGAGGGAAGTTCCAGATTTAGTAAATAAATCCCCTCAAAATATCCTGAATCCGCTGTCACAAACGCTCCATAGCTGCTTTCAACAGTAAACATATCGTGGGAGAGAAGGTCATCCACATCCTTTGCCCGATGGACATCCTCACCAGCCTCTCCTCCGATATCCCCGGCAGCTGCGGTGTGCGTCCTGGCATAATTGCTGTAGAGGGCAGAATAGACGCCAGGCAGCATCTTACCCACGCCAAATGCCATCACTCCTGCCAGGATCATGCAGATCAAAATATCATATCTGACTTTATAAATTCTCATATTGTTCCTCCCAATGTATTTTAATATAGGCCGTCGGTTCTAAGTATTAATATGATACCGTTTTATTT
>OKVW01000628.1_pt1 | contig 19445 bp, 15 predicted proteins | sample 1606991 | NCBI WGS metagenome assembly OKVW01 (sample SAMN03281021, study PRJEB24777) | human gut metagenome | isolation source: fecal sample PR177 from 1 month old male Malay infant, vaginal delivered...
AATCATACCATAATTAGCCCATTCGTACATGAAATAATGGTATAATAATAGGGTATTATATAAATGATTAAGGAGGCCCTATGAAACCGACGACGCTCGTATTTCCCATTGATGAACAAAATCGCATATTGCTAGGTCGTAAGAAACGCGGTTTCGGGGCTGATAAATATAATGGATTTGGCGGTAAACTCGAGGCTGGTGAAAGCTTCCGAGACTGTGCTATTCGCGAATTATTTGAGGAATCTGGACTTCATGGTCGCCCGGAAGATTTAAAATGTGTGGCTGCCTTTGATTTTCAATTTCCTTTTGATGAAAGCTTAACCCATGTAGGTTATGTGTACTTTTTGCGTGCTTTCACAGGCAATGTAGAGGAAACAGACGAAATGGAACCTCATTGGCTAACAGTAGACGAAATTCCTTACGACCGCATGTGGGATGGTGACCGCCAATGGTTGCCAATGCTGCTAGAAGGCAAGAAGTTAAAAGGGCCTATCGTATTTGGCCGAGACAACAGTACGGTAGATAAGATGGATCTGACCACTGTGGATACCGTTCTTGAAAGCGAACACTTGGCGCGCATTGATCTGTATATTAATGGATAATCTGTACCTTATTGGGTGCAACATATATGCAATAGGCTTGTAATATGCCTATAGGCCTGAAAGTGGTACTAGAGTCCTAAGTTTATAATATTTTGAGGTAATATGACTGATAAAAAGAACCCTAAGTGGGTGCCACAGCTGTTGGCGTGGTATGATGTGCATAAACGGGAATTACCGTGGCGCGATTGTGGAGATCCTTATAAGGTTTGGGTTTCCGAGGTGATGAGCCAACAAACGCGCATTGAGGCGATGAAGCCCTATTATGATAACTGGATGCGTCTATTTCCATCCTTAGAAGATTTGGCAAAGGCTAGTGAAGATGAGGTCGTTCACGCTTGGCAAGGGCTTGGCTATTATAGCCGTGCTCGTAATTTGCGCCTTGGTGTAAAGGACGTCGTGGAAAACTACGGCGGTATTGTACCTCATGACCGCAAGACTATGGAGTCCTTGAAGGGCGTAGGTTCATATACGGCTGGGGCTGTATTATCTATGGCGTACAATGAACCAGAGGTGGCTGTAGATGGCAATGTACTGCGCATCTACGCTCGTTTATATCGCATCTTTGATGATATTTTGAGTACTAAAGGCAAGAAGGCCATAACTGCTATCGTAGAGGAAACATTGCCTCACGATCGACCTGGTGACTTTAACCAAGCCTTGATGGACTTTGGGTCTGCTGTGTGCATTCCAAAAACTCCACGCTGTGGAGAATGTCCTATTGTAAATATGTGCGAAGCATACCAACATAAGGATACTGACAAACTACCAGTACGCATTAAGAAAACAAAGGTTGTAGAGGTTCCTCTGTTTGTGGGGATCTTGCAATACGAAGACTATTATCTATTGCACAAACGTCCTAACCGTGGACTGTTACGGTCCATGTGGGAATTCCCATCTGTGGAGATGGTATCTGCCTTTGACGAAGGGGAACAAGGCCTTGAGGCCTTAGTTAAGGATCTAGGTTTTGAAGTATCTTTGCAACCAGTATTAGTAAAAGAGATAACACATATTTTCTCTCATCGAAAATGGTTCATGAAAGCATTCCGTGGCGATTTGACGTACGCAGGAGATGCTAAAAATATAACAATCGGAGAGATCCAAAAACAATTGCCGAAGGATTGGATGCTCATCAAGCGCGATGAGTTCGCCGATTATGCTTGGGCAGGTCCTCATGGTAAATTGACGGAGATTGCAAAATAATTTGTAGGAGCAATGAATGAGAATTCTATTTAATATCATTTTTTCTGCTATCCTCGTAATAGGATTGGTAGGATTTTGGGCTCTATTCCTCAACTTGTGGAAGCCTAAAAAGAAATGGCCTGCTTGGATAGGTTATATAATTATTATCGGTGCGTGGTTCGCTGCCATCCGATACTATATACTCAATCAAGTGGATCTGTACGGAACGATGTATTATCCGTTGATGAATCTATTCCGTACTGAAAGTTATGGTTTTCTCTTTGGCTTATTCTTGGCTATTCCTGTATTCATCGTCCTAGGTTTACTATACTGGGCGGTTAATAAAATTTGGAGTAAAACGCCAGAGGAAAATAGAACGGGCCGTCGCGCCTTCTTTAGAACCGCGGCAACAGTAGTACCGTTGGCAACAATTGGTGGTTCTAGCTATGCTGCCTATGTAGGTCAACATGAGATTGAGGTCACTCATGAAAGCTTCGGTTATACGAACTTACCGTCTGGCTTAAAGGACTATAAAATCGTCCAACTCAGCGATGTTCATGTAGGCCCAAGCATCGACTTAGATGATCTTGATGAAATTTTAAAGCTAGCCCTTGTAGAAAAGCCTAATCGCGTTGTCATCACTGGTGATTTAATCGATAAACTAGCTTGGCTACCACAAGTCTGTGAAAGACTGACAACCTTTGCAAAACAAATCCCTGACGGTGTAGATTTTATTTTAGGTAATCACGAATACCATCACGATGTGAATAAGGTATTAGACGAACTAAAACATAATACACCGATGAATATTCTTGTGAATAGCAATATTCAAATTATGGGCGGTAAACAACCTGTATATATTGCAGGTGTTGCGTACGACAATGATCGAGAAAAAGAAAAACGTGAAGCTATGATTGATAAGGCTTTATCTGGTATTCCCGACTATGCCTTTGTTATTCTATTGGCCCATCACCCTGAATTCTTTGAAGAAGCCATTGAACGTAAAATTCCGTTGACCCTTTCTGGTCATACTCATGGTGGACAAATCGTATTCATGGGCATGCCATTGGTACCAACAGGTACACCATATACAAAAGGTCGATATGTAGAAGAACAAAGCGTGTGCTACGTTAATAACGGATCAGGACACTGGTTCCCAATCCGTATCAACTGCCCACGAGAAATTACAGTCATTACATTCTTTGACGGAGTAGCTTAGAAGTAAAGGTGAGTTCCTTAGAATAAAAAGTGAGCTCATTATAGGGATACAATCATGTATAGTAAATCCTTTATCCATAAATTTCTTATATGTATCATTCTACTTGCTCTATTTGATATCTCTCTGCTCTATGATATGACAGCGGATATATATAAGGGATATCTCAAAATAGCAATACTAGTGGCAGTTGGATGCCATTTAGATCTATACCTGGAACTCAGTAAACAAGAACAATTGATGATACAAGCATTCCAGAATAATACATTTAACGAGACCTATGAACTATTAAATACGAAACATATGCTTTTCATCATATCTTTGATTCTGCTAATGACTATAAATTTTGTGAAATATTAGAAAACCATAAGGTACAAATAAAAAGAGGTATTGTATATGAAAATACAATACCTCTTTTTATTACATGAACTTATATAAAATTTGTGATATATTAGAGTTAAAATTTTTAGTTGTGTTGATTAATAGAGCAGAGTTAATTTGTAGGTGTAGATTAATGTATAGTAAATTTTTTATCTACAGAGTTATTATATGTGCTATTCCAATTATTCTTATGGATATAGCTCTTATTAGTGCAATGATAACTGGTGGATACGAAGGAAATCTAAAAGTAGCAATACTAACAGGGATAGTATTGCATATACTTTTATATATACTCGCTCGTAAACAAGTAAAGTTATTAATACAAGCATTTAAGCAAAATGGATTTAAAGAGATTAATAATCTATTCAATATGACATATGTTTTTCTAATCGTATTTTTTATGATATTAATAGCTATAAAAGTTATGAGATATTAGAGCTAAAGTTTTTAAGATTGGTGTGAGAATATGTTTTTAAAAATCTATAATTATTTTGTACGAGGCGTTGTACTTTTCTTTCTTATAATTATTCCTTTTACTGTTGTTACAAATCCTGAAATGATTGAGGATGAAGTCGATTTCTATTTTTTTGTTACTACGTATATTGTAATCCTTTTGAGCTATGTGGTATGGAACTATATTTATAACTACTTAAGACGTAGAAGGGGGTAGTTTTGTGCATATTCATTTACCCTTAGTTTTCGTAGTTATCTTCTACTCGGTAATAGCTCTCTATTGGATCATATATAAAATACTCTTAAGAAAAAAGCTTTCACCATTACTAGTATCTTTAATCTCTAATTCTAATTATGGTTTTATGAAAGTTATCTCCTGGGCGACAATTATTACATACCCATTCATGCTATTTAGCATGTTTTATTTTTTAGATTACATAGCGATACCAATTGTTATGGCTTGGTTCTTGCTGCCTATTTTTGTGGCAGCAGTATTATTAAAACAGCCACCTCGTAGTAGCTATTATGAATGGGCTAGAAAAAAACAAATGTATGTAGTTCTTATTGTTTTTGCTTACCTAATGTCTGCTCTAATTCTGTTGAAAGTTAATAAGCTAATATAAGATTAAAGATAGAAAGCTCCGATACATATTAATGTATCGAGGCTTTCTCCGTTCATTTGAGGTATGAGAGGATGTTACAGATATGTCATAAAGATGAGAGAGATTTTATTTCATGCGAACTGCTTCAGCAAATTCGTCTTCGGTCATGAGTTTTTCTTCCAAGATGATTTCTTTAATAGAGCAACCGCGTTTGTACGCTTCTTTTACTACCTTAGCGCTCTTATCGTAGCCGATGTATGGCGTTAAGGATGTAGCAATCATAAGGGATTGTTCTACGAAGAAGTTGAGTTTTTCAGGTACGAATTCTACGCCATCGATGCAGTGTGTTGTGAAAGAGTTCATAGCGTCCGCGAGGAGGCGACAGCTTTCAACAAAGTCGTAGATCATGATAGGCATGTATACGTTCAATTGGAATGCACCGCTGCCTGCACAGAGTGTCATAGTCGTATTATGACCAAATACTTGGGCGCATACCATGGTCAAGGCTTCACATTGGGTAGGATTTACCTTGCCTGGCATGATGGAGGAGCCCGGTTCGTTTTCAGGTAGATGCCATTCGCCGTAACCGCAACGAGGGCCAGAACCTAAGAAGCGAACATCGTTAGCGATTTTGAATAGTGTCGTAGCCAACGTATTGAGTGCACCGTGAGCCATCATAAATGCATCTTTCAAAGATAGGCCTTGGAATTTATTATTCTTAACACGGAATGGCGCACCTGTTACCTCTGGCAATACAGTTTCCATAACGTCTAGATAGCCTTTAGGTGTGTTTACACCAGTACCAACGGCAGTGCCGCCGAGGGCTACGTCGAGTAGGTGGTCAGCGTTTTGAACGAGCATAGTTTTAGCAGTTTTTAAGCCCTCTACAAAGGCGCTGATTTCTTGGTCCACCATGATGAAAGTAGCATCTTGTAGATGTGTACGACCAACTTTTTGCAAGCCTTTTCCTTTTTCTTGCAATTTTTCGAAGGATTGGATAAGGCCGTCCAATGCAGGAATTACGCGTTTTGTAATTTCAAAGTACGCACAGATATGCATTGCTGTAGGGAATGTATCGTTTGTACTTTGGCCGCGGTTTACATCGTCGTTAGGATGGAGCGGGTTGCTTTCATCTAACTGTTTAGCCCGGTGAGCGATTACCTCGTTCACATTCATATTAGTTTGTGTACCAGAACCTGTTTGGAATACAGTCAATGGGAATTCATCATCCCATTTGCCGTCCACGATCTCATCTACTACTTGAGCGATGAGTTTCGCTTTTTCCTCAGTTACTGCGCCACATTTTGCATTGGTTAAAGCACATGCTTTTTTTACAAGCGCAAGCGCTTTGATTTGTTCAATAGGGATGCGGTGGTCACCGATCTTAAAGTTATTGAACGAGCGTTGCGTTTGAGGTCCGTAAATTCGTCTAGCGTCGACTTCGACTGGTCCCATTGAATCATATTCAATTCTTGTTTCCATAATGTTTACAACCTCCTTAAAAGACATGCCGACCTTATCGTCGGTACTTTAATTATATAAAATCCTGTATATTTGTACAGAATAAAAGATAATGATTTCTATTTTCATATAGAAGAGAGGTGTATATGCGATTTGTGCATATACATCTTTTTCTTCTACCGATATATATGCGATGATTTATATTAATTTGTATACATGTTTCATATAAATCATCGCATATATATTGAAATCATCGCTTTAACACGATAAAATGGAAGTAGCTTATTATATGTTGTAAGCTCTAGTTTCACAGAGGAGGTAAGTACTTATGAAACATGACTTTATGAGCCATGACCTTCATCTGCCGGAACTGACACTACGTGGGATGCTACTTGGTGCATTGATTACTGTAATTTTTACGGCATCTAACGTATATCTCGGTTTGAAGGTTGGTTTGACATTCTCGTCATCCATTCCGGCAGCCATTATTTCAATGGCAATTTTACGTTTCTTCAAGGATTCTAACGTTCTTGAAAACAACATGGTACAAACACAGGCTTCCGCAGCTGGTACTTTGTCCGCAATTATCTTTATCTTGCCAGGTCTACTTATGCTTGGCTATTGGAATGGTTTCCCATTCTGGCAAACATTCTTGCTCTGCGCATGCGGTGGTTCCCTTGGTGTGTTATTCACCATTCCATTGCGTCGTGCCATGGTAGTAAATAGTGATCTACCATATCCAGAAGGCCGTGCAGCAGCAGAAATCTTGAAGGTTGGTTCTCACAATGGTGGCCAAGGCTCTCAATCTAGCTCCGGTATGGGCGATATCGTATCCGGTGGTCTTGTAGCTGGTATTATCAGTCTTTGTGCGAATGGCTTCAAAGTGCTTGGCGACAGCATGAGCTTCTGGCTTCCTGTAGGTACCAAAGGTATTACTCAAATTCCATTGGGCTTCTCTACAGCGTTGTTAGGTGCTGGTTACCTTATCGGTATCGCTTCCGGTATCGCTATCCTAGTTGGTGTACTCATCGCTTGGGCTGGCTTCGTACCTTACTTGACTAACATGCTTGCTCCAGATGGTGGTGCTACAGCTAAATTTGCAATGGCTGTTTGGAAATCTAAAGTTCGTTTTATTGGTGCTGGTGCTATTGGTATCGCAGCGATTTGGACTTTGATTACATTGATCAAACCTATCATCGAAGGTATGAAAATTTCTGTTAAATCCATGAATAGCAGTTCCTCTGAACGTGAATTGCATCGTATGGATACAGATATGAGCACAAAATCTGTTATTATCGTATTCGGTATTATCCTTTTAGGCTTAGTTCTTACATTCTGGGACTTCGTATCTGCAGTACCTATTAGCGCAGGCTTAATGTGGACACTTGTTATCGTAGGTGTTCTCGTAGCATTGCTAATCGGCTTCTTCGTAGCTGCTGCATGTGGTTACATGGCAGGCCTTATCGGTACATCTGCATCTCCAATCTCTGGTATTGGTATCTTGGCGACTATTATTTCTTCTCTAGTGGTATACTTCATCGCTTCTGAAAATAACTTGTTTGCTACAGAAGCAGGCGTACAATTCGCTACAGCTATGGCTATCTTCATGACATCCGTAGTTATCGCGATTGCATCTATCTCTAACGATAACTTGCAAGACTTGAAAACAGGTCAACTCGTTGGTGCTACACCTTGGCGTCAACAAATTGCGTTGTTACTTGGCTCCGTAGCTGGTGCGATTGCAATCGCTCCTGTTCTTAACTTGCTTTACCAAGCATATGGCTTCACAGGTGCGTTACCACGTGCTGAAATGGATCCTAATGCTGCATTATCCGCTCCACAAGCAACTTTGATGACTACAATTGCTCAAGGTATCTTTAGTTCTAGCATGGATTGGAACTACATCTTGATCGGCGTTGGTGTTGGCGTAGTAGCAATTATCGTTAACTTAATTCTTAAGAGCACAACAGCTTCTTTAACATTGCCTCCATTGGCAGTTGGTATGGGTATCTACTTACCTCCAACATTGGAAGTACCTCTTATCTTAGGTTCTTTCATTAGCTATTTCGTAGGTCGTTACCTAGTAGCTCGTGCTAAAATGCGTGCTGGCGAACTTGCTGAGTACGATGTTGAACAATCTAACCGCCGTGGCGTTCTCTTCGCTTCTGGTTTGATTGTTGGTGAAAGCTTGATTGGTGTAATCATAGCTGTTATTATTGTATTGTCCGTTACAACTGGTGGTGGTGAATCTCCACTTGAACTAGTAGGCCCTGATTTTGAAAGCACAGCACAATGGTTAGGATTGCTTGCATTCATCTTCTCTGGTTTATACCTTGTTCGCCGCGTTGTAACTCACAAATTCAATAAAGAAGAAGCTTTAGCAATGAAAGCTGAGCAAGAACAACAATAAGAGGTAAACAATGAAATTAAAACAGTCTGTACTCATCATGATGGCTGCTGCATTGCCAGTAGTATCCTTCGCAGCAAGCGAAATTCCTGTAACTAAAGACACTGCTACAGTGCAAGCTGATACGAATAAAGTAAATCGCAATGATTTAACATACCGTATCTCTAGCACTGCTACACCAGAGCAAAACCGTGCGTTACGCTCTGTAGCAACTAAAGTTGATCGTAATGCAGTTGAAGTAGTAGCACCAAATGCGGACCGCTATATGGACCGTAAAGAGGTGGCTGTATCTCCAGTGGAATCTACTACAGATCATCTTGATCTAGTGTTCCCAACAGTTAAATCTGTTAGCCCAACTGTAGAAAAAGCAATCAATAACACTATCAAAAAATACGTTGCTAAAGTACAAAATGACGTAGAAAAATTGAATGCCAAAGAAGCTGATAAAACAAATGTAGTTATGTACTACGATGTTAAAACAGATAAAAATGGTATCTTCAGTGTATTGATCCATACGTACACAATGCGTGACCGTGATGCTAATGGCGTCAACTATGTAAAAGGCTTTACATTCAATACTACAACAGGTCGTCAATTATCCTTGTATGACCTTGGTGGTCTTAATAAAAAGGAATTAGTGAATGCTATTGAGAATAATCAAGATGTGAAAAATCAATTAGGCGGCGAAGTTAATATCGACAAAATGCCTACTGAGTTCTACACAACTGATGATTATTCCGTTGTAATGGTTTTACAACAAGACGTGGATACAATCCACAGTGCAGGTACCGTATATGTACCAGTTGGTAACTTACGTGACCGCCAAAATGATGTAACAAAAAAATAATCGAACTGTGTGAATTCGATTATGTGTGTATAGTAACAGCTGTTTAATTGTGAGAAGAACCGCTCCTTCGGGGGCGGTTCTTTTTTTGTATTATAGCAATTAAAATATAAAGGGAGATTACTATTTAGATTTGAATGAGAAATATCTTATAAGCTTACTAATTTGTTTATAAGATATTGGAATGAGGGTAAAACAAAAAGCCGTGTAATTACACGGCTTTTTATCGTTGAGATTATTTATTTGTTGTGTCGTAGTAGTTTACGCGTGGAGGCAATGGGAATTGGATAGCTGCATCCGGTTTTACTGTCTCAGGTTGTGGTAATTGAACTACTACATTATTTTTGAATTTCTTTTTGAAAGCTTTTACAGTGTCTTTTTGAACGGAGTCTGCTGTAATGATAAGAGCGCTTGTATCGTCGTTAGGACGGATGGAGATGATGTTACCTTTTGGCTCTTTTGCTTTGTATAAATCAATAGCGTCAGATTGATAATCTTCAAGTTGTGCTTGATTTAATTTGCCTTGAGATACAACAAGAGCACTTTCAAGTTGAGGATCTTGCGCTTCAGAGATTGCATGAGCAACAGCCTCTGCTTTTTTCTTATCTGTTAAAGTCGCATGTAACTTGCCACCATCCCAGAAGAGGGCACCGTCTTGACGGAATTTTGTGAAGTCGTTGCCATAGCCTAATGTTTTGTCGATAATAGTAGCTGTTTTATTTTCTACTTGTTGTTTGAACAATGTGTTGTGGAATGCAAGCGCTTGTTCTGTTTGCGTCATGCGATACGCAATCTCAGCAGCTTCAGCACGAGTGACATATTTTTCAGGGTTAAATAATGTGCCAGGAGCGTAGTTTGTGAAGCCAAGGTATGCAAGTTCGCGAACTGCATCTTGAGCCCAAGGAGCTACGAATTTTTGGTCTCCATAAGCAATATTATCAAGTGCTGTTGGATCTTCTGTTGTATATCCTAAGTAGTGAATATAGTTGTCCGCTACTACAGCAAATTCTTGGCGAGACATATATTTTTCAGGTTTGTATGTATTATCGCCATAACCGCTGATGATGTTTTTACGCGCTACAGATTCGATAGCGAGGGCAGACCAACGATCGGATGTAATATCTTTAAATTTGCTAGATAAGAATGCTGCTGTACCATCATCGGTGATGTTGTTGAAGAGAGCAGCTACTTCTTCACGAGTCATAGGTTGATTAGGTCGGAATGTACCGTCAGAATAACCTTTCATTAGATTTGCTTTTGTTACAGTACTAATAGAATTGGCAGCCCAGAAATCGCTAGGCACATCAGAGAAGATGTGGGCACGGATTTTTTGAATGTCTTGAGGCGTACCAATAGATGTATTCACAACTACAGGGGTAGCAGCTTTAGCGGCATCAAATTTATGAGCCTCTGCTTTAGTTGTTGCTACATTAGAAGCATCTGTTTTGGTAGTGCTCGCTTGTGTGGAGGCTACGGTAGGTGATTCAACCTTTGTGGATGCTACTGTAGTTGTAGTAGCTTGAGTCGTAGTATTTGCAGAAACAAAGCCAAGACCTGTTGTAGCTAATAATGTGCCGAGAACGAAGGCACGTAATACGTAAGGGGTATTCTTGTACATAAAAATCCTTCCTAATTATGGTAAAGGCTAACGCTAGATAGCCCAGAATATAAACTTTCACTAATAATAAAATCTATATTCATTATATAGCGAATAATAAGGCATGCATAGTGATATAAACAAAGCAGCGTAATACTAAACGTATACGCTGCCTTGGCTAGTTGAGTGAACGCCGATTAGCGTTTTACTGTCATTTTTACTTTGGAACCGAATAATTTTGAGATCCCTTGTTGAGTTGCTTTAGATGCAGTTGTTACAACAGCGTAAAGTTGGTTGTTTTCTACATCTGGGAATGTAGCTAGAATTGTACCAGCTTTTTCGTTTTTGTTGTAATAGTTGCGGAAGTTCGCATCGATTGCATCGTATTCAGTTTGGCTGTATTGGGATGGTTCAACTACAACGTAGTTATTTACAGTGGAATCACCACGTGCTGCAAGGTTTGCTTTAACTGTGGAAATATCGCTATCTGTTTTCAATGCTACGTGCAATTGATTGTCACGCCAGTACATTACACCGTAATCTTGGAAAGCATCTTCTGTTTTGTATGTTTTATTCAATTCAGCGAATACTTTATCTTCCAAAGCAGCTTGTTGTTTTTGATCAAGTGCTTTTAACGTGCTGCGACGAACAGGGCGAACTGTGCGAGTAGGTTCAGTTTTTTGAGCTACTGCGGCATTTTTATTGCCTTTTACGTCTTTTTCAACTTTTTTTGCATCAGCTTTTACGGCTTTGTCAGCTTTAGCTACATCTTTTTTAGCATCTTTGCTTACTTTGGACGCATCTTTTTCTGCTGCTGTATCAGCTTTTTTTACATCTTCTTTTACAGCTGTTTCAGCTTTAGCTTCAGTTGTAGTATGTTTTGGTGTTGCAAGGCCAGCACCATTAAGCATGCGGTTCAAGATTGTTGCCGCTTGTGCTCTTGTTACAGGTTGTTTAGGGTTGAAGTTTTCAGTTGCTCCAGATGCTACGATGCCACGTTGTGCCATGTATTGGATATCTGCCAAGTAAGCAGAGGAGATGCTAGCTTCGTCTTTGAATGTTACTTTTTCTGTTTTTACAGGTGTAGAAAGATTCAATTTTTTTGCTAGGCTAGCTGCGGAAGCAACAAATTGTTCACGGTCCATAGTTTTGCTAGGTGTGAAAGCTGTTTTAGATGTGCCTTCCATTACGCCTGCAGCACTTACTAATTTGATAGCAGAGCTAGACCAACGATCTGCTTCTACGTCAGAGTAGGAAGTAGAAGCTTCTTTAGTTACAATATCAGCTAATTCTTGTTCGTTTAAGTTATGTTGTAATACTTTACCGTAAATAGCCGCAGCTTGTTCACGAGTGATTTGTGCACTAGGTTTGAATGTGTTATCAGCATAACCAGAAAGGTAACCAGCTTGTGTCATTGCTTGGATCGCATCGCGAGCCCAGTTATCTTTTGTGTCAGGGTATACGCCAGCAGGTAAGTTTTCTTTAGCTTTTACAGCTTTTTTACCTTCTACTTTAGCAGCATCTTCTTTTACATCATTTTTAACAGATGTATCAACGCGTTTAGCGTCATTTTTTACAGAAGTGTCAACACGTTTTGCATCGTTTTTCACAGATGTATCTACACGCTTAGCATCGGCTTTAGCGGATGTATTAGCATGTTTTGCATCATGTTTTACAACTGTAGTGCCATGTTTAGCATCATTTTTTACGGATGTATCAACGCGTTTAGCGTCATTTTTAACGGATGTATCAACGCGTTTAGCATCATTTTTTACGGAAGTATCTACGCGTTTAGCATCGTTTTTTACAGATGTATCTACACGGTGTTCATCAGCTTTAGCTGCTACTTCAGCTTTATTAGCTGTAGCAGATATTTCAGATTTTACATGAGCCGCAGTTGTTTCGGCGTGAGCCATGCCGAATGTGGAACCGAGGGCTAATGTAATAGCTAAGGATAAAGATAATTTATTTAGTTTCATTGAAAAGGCTCCTTTCAAACTATACTTATATAAAATAAATTATAACACTTTTTAAATTTATACTCTACTATAAGAAAATGTAATATATGAGGATAAAAATTACATGAATTTGGTATTTCTCTGTTATTTATATAAATATTCAATGAATTATAGGTAAAATACGATATACATCACTCTAAAATATGCGAAATGATAAACATTCCCAAAATCTAGATTTTATGTGGCTTTCAAAAGAAAAATTGATAAATAACGTAGCATATGTGATAAAATTCAATATTTGTTATTACAAAAAGTCATAACGATATAGGAAATAAAAGGGTACATACGAATATAGCAATCCTTTGGACATTTTCTATATGATTAATTTATAATTATATCGATAAAGCTTTTGAATATTTATTTGAAAGCATAAGTAATGTTTCGGGCGGAAAATTATTGAAAACTTTCACTAGAATTCTTGCCATAACACATACATATCAAAATTTTTTATTAGGTTAAGTACTAGAAAAGACGAGGACGATAATATGAAAATTCATCTTTTCCAACAGTGTTTGATTGACATGTTCTACCCACATGTAGGCATGGCTGGTGTAGAAGTACTTGAAAGATTAGGTTGCGAGCTCGTAGTGCCTAAGAAACAAGTATGTTGTGGCCAAATGTTCACTAACTCTGGTTACAATGATGCAGCTATGGATGCCATTAAGAATACAATCGAATGCTTCGAGAACGCTGAATATGTAGTCAGCATGTCCGGCTCTTGCGCATTTGCAATCCGCGATGAATATCATCATTTTTTGAAAGATCAACCTGAGTGGTTGGCACGTGCAGAAAAATTGAGCGGCAAAATTTATGAGTTCACTCAATTCATTACTGACGTATTAGGTGTTGAAGATGTGGGCGCTCGTTTCAACGAATCCGTTACATATCATACATCTTGCCACGTAACTCGTTTGATGGGCATTAAAGAACCTCCATTCAAACTCCTTAGAAATGTTAAAGATATCAACTTGATTGAATTACCACGTGCAGACCGTTGCTGTGGTTTCGGCGGTACATTCTCCGTTAAGAACCCTGAAATTAGTGAAGTTATGACACGCGAAAAAGCCTTGGAAATCGCTGGCACAGGTGCTAACGTTATTTCTGGTTCTGACCAAGCGTGCTTGATGAACATCGCTGGTATGCTTGACCGTCTTCATAAAGAAGGCGAAATCGATCGCCGTATCAAAGTAATGCATATTGCTGAAATCTTAAACTGCCGTTAAGGAGGAGACGACATGGCACTTATATATGACAATCGCCCCTATAAAACACGTATAAAAGAATGTTTGGCTGACGATTTCAAAGTTGCAGCTATCAAAAAAGCACAAGACGTGTTTTATGATAAACGTAATACAGTAGTTGCGGACGTTCCTGAATGGTTAGATTTCCGCGCAGAAGCAGCTAAACTTCGTGATCACGTTCTTAACAATTTGGATTACTATGTAAACCAATTCGCTGAAAACGCAGAAAAAGCTGGTTCTAAAGTTCACTTTGCATTCGACGATAAAGAAGCGACTCAAATCGCTTTAGATATCCTTCGTGAACGCGAAGCTAAAATGATCGTTAAATCCAAAACTATCTTAACTGAAGAAATTGGTTTGAACGAAGTTCTTGAAGAAGCTGGTATCGAAGTAAACGAAACTGACTTGGCTGAATTCATTTTGCAAACAGCAGTGAGCCCACCATCTCATATCGTTGTACCAGGCCTTCACTTCGAACGTAACAAAATCCGCGAAATTTTCGCTGAAAAATTAGGTTACACTGGTACTGAAAACCCTACAGAAATGACTCACTTCGTACGTGGTTATGTACGTGAGCGCTTCTTGAAAGCTGACGTAGGTGTTAATGGTTGTAACTTTGCGGTAGCGGCATCCGGTACTTGTACTATCGTTTCCAACGAAGGTAACGGTCGTATGTCTAGCTCCATTCCTAAGACTCAATTGATCTTCTTAGGTACAGAACGTATCGTTCCTGACTTCAAAGCTCTTGACGTTATGATGGAAATGTTGAACCGCTCTGCAGTAGGTGCTAAAATTTCCAACTACTTCTCCATGATGACTGGCCCTGGTCGTGCTGGTGAAGCAGACGGTCCTGAAGAAACTCATATCATCATTATTGATAACGGTCGTTCCGGTATCTTAGGTGGTACATTCCAAGAAATGTTACGTTGTATCCGTTGTGGTGCATGTATGAATATTTGTCCTGTATACCGTCACATCTCTGGTCACGGTTATGGCTCCGTATATCCAGGTCCAATGGGTGCTGTATTGACACCATTGTTCAAAGGTTACGAAGTAGCAGGCGATCTTCCATATGCGTCTACATTGTGCGGTGCATGTACAGAAAACTGTCCAGTAGCTATTCCATTGCATGAATTATTGATGGAACACCGTCATATTATGGCTGACATCGAAAAAACTCGTCCAAAAGCAGAAGAAGCAATCTTTACTGCAGCAGCTAAGATGTTCGGTAACTCCACATTATTCGACCTTGGCACAAAAGCTGGCGCTATCGGTATGAACTTGATTAGTAATAAAGAAGGCAATATGCCTACATGGACTCAAGCTGTTCCAGTTATGAACGGCTGGACTAAATCCAAAGAAATGGGTACATTGAAGTTCAAAAAATTCCGTGACTTATATGCTGAACATGAAAAGAACAAGAAGAAGGAGAAAAAATAATGGATGAAGCTAAACGTAAACAATTTATTGCACGTTTATCTCGTGCATTAGGCCGTGATCAAGAAATGTGCCCTGCATTCGTAGAGGGTTTTGATTACAGCCATGGTCCTCAAGAAACTATGTTCAAAGATTTGAATAAAGATCAAATTTTGACAATGTTTAAGGAACAATGTCAACGTGTTGGTACAAAATTCGTTGAAACTACACCTGATAAATTAGGTGAAACAATTTTGGCAGCTATTGAAGACTGGGGTAACGGTAAAGTTGTATTCCCAAGTGTTCCAGAAGTAAAAGAATATAAATTAAAAGAATTATTCGAACAAGATGCAGCTAATAATGGCGGCATTCGTACATACTTCCAATGGGATCCAGCTAAAGGCCGTGAAGAATGTATCTCCAACACTGCTAATGCAGATATCGGTATTACATTCCCATACTGCGGTATTGCTGAAACTGCTACTGTAGTACAAGCGTCTGGTGAAGAATCTGGCCGTTCTATTAGCTTGTTGCCTACTACACATATCGCTGTATTGTACACTGATACAATCAATCCACGTATGACTCAAACAATGGAACATTTGGCTGAACGTTATCACAACGATCCATCTAAATTCCCTACAAATATCTGCTTGATTTCCGGTCCATCCCGTACAGCTGATATTGAGTTGGTTACTGTAGATGGTGCTCATGGTCCTATCCAAGTAACTTACGTTTTAGTTAACAGATAATCCTACAACTAGGTACTGTTATAACTAAATAAGCTTAAAGGTGATCTTCCTATGGAAGGTCACCTTTTTATATGCGTAACTTTCTATTATGATATAGAGTATCTTGAAAAGGTAGAGGTATCGCTACATCTATGGAGATTAACATATTTATAAAACTTGCAGAATCCGCATAGAAAAACTTATATAATTTGAATTATTTTACTTGTAAATTTTTCGATATATGATATACTGAGTTCATAACCTATTATTGTGATATGAATTAAAAGAGGTGTATTATGAATATTCCATTCTTTACAGATTACCTCATGCTAAGCAATCCATTAAGTATCGGTATTATCGTAGTGTTTGTACTTGCGTTAATCGGTATTTATGCTTTGCAACGCAAGGGCACATCCTTTGGTAATCTCGTTATTATTGGTACTATTGTTGGTGCCGTACTTGGTATTGCTATTCAAATTATTGCAGGCTTCCCAGATGATCCTTCTAAAGTGGTTTACATCAAGGAAAGTACGAAGTGGTTCTCTCTAGTAGGGGGCGGCTTTATTGATTTGATCCGCATGCTTGTTATTCCTATTGTATTTATCTCCATTGTACATGTTATCTTGCACATGGAAGCAGGTGCGAACCTTAAGAAATTAGTAGTTGCCATGGTTTCTACAAATCTTGGCATGGTAGCTGTTGCGGCTATCGTTGGCCTTATCTTGGGTAATGCTTTCGGCTTAGGTCAAGGCTTTGATATTGTTGAATCTGGTAAAAAGATTCGTGAAATCAAACCAATGGTTGATACATTCCGTGCATTGATTCCAAGTAACCCAATTCAAGCTGCAGCTGAAACAAATGTTATCGGCATCGTAGTATTTGCAATCATCTTGGGTAGTGTTGCTCGCTTGTTGAAGAAAACAGGCACAAATAGCATGGAAATTTTCACTAAGCTATTTGATGAGCTTCACCAATTAATTTCTTGGGTTGCAGACTTCATTATCGGTCTTATGCCATACGGCGTAGTTGCATTATTGGCATCTACATTGGCAACACGTGGTTTGCAAGCTATCTTAGATATGGGCCTATTCGTAGTATTGCTTTACGTTGGTCTTTTGATTATGTTCGTTGTTCAAGCTATCTTGATTTCTAGCTTCGGTTACAACCCGATTACATACTTCAAGAAAGCAAAAGCTCCACTCTTGTTAGCTTTCACATCTCGTTCCTCTATGGGTGTATTGCCGTTGACTGTTGAAACTTTGACAAAACGTCTTGGCGTAAATGCTACAACAGCAAATACAGTAGCATCCTTCGGTACTACTGCAGGCATGCAAGGTTGTGCCGGCGTGTTCCCAGCGCTCGTTGTTGTGTACATCTCTAACGTAGCGGGTATCCCATTTGATTTGACTATGTACATTATGAGCGTTATCGTTATCGCTATTGGTTCCGTTGGTATCGCAGGCGTTCCTGGTACAGCTACAATGGCTGCATCTGTATCCCTTAGCGGTACAGGTCTTGGTGCATACTTCACATCCATCAGCCCAATCCTTGCTATCGATCCATTGATCGACATGGGTCGTACATGCTTGAACGTATCTGGTTCCTTAACAAATGCTCTCGTAGTAGATAAGATTATGGGCACTATCGATAAAGACGCATATAATAACCCTAATGAAGGTCGTGTCTAATCTTAGGTCTTAGAAACTGACTTGAAAGGATGGTTAGTTTCACATTAAAACTAAATAAAAAGAACAGTCTTCGGGCTGTTCTTTTTTTATTTTAAAATCTACTCTATGTTGATTTGACTCTTATTAAAAGTAATTATTATTACAGATTGTAAAGCATATTATTTGTAATTGATATTAAAATTGTGAGCTTGGCTACTAACATACGTATGCGTGTATGGTATACTAGCCTATGAAAAGTTCTGTATTATGCTTAATAAATATAAGCCAAGAGGGTACTAATATGATTACACAAGAGTTGAAAGATCGATTAATTGCAGATTATCCAAAGTTTGAAGATATGACGCATAAGTTCTATAAGAAAGAAATGTCTATTGCAGACTATAAAGGGCAATCCGGTGCCTATGGTAGTTATGCTGAGCGTGGTGCTAACTCTGGTATGAGCCGTTGGCGCTTCAACGGTGGGCGCATGACACGCGAGCACATGCAGTTTTTAGCGGACTCTATTCGCAAATATAATTTGCAGCACGTACATTTCACTACTGGCCAATGTTTGCAAATGCATGGCCTCGATGGTGATACAATTCTAAATCTATATAAAGAATGTTATGATCACGGTATCTATAACCGCGGTGCTGGTGGCGACAATCCAAATGTGGTAGCTAGTATTTTACGCGGTATTGATCCTCGTGAAACCTTAGATATTACGCCATATGCAACGGCTATTAGCGAGTTCCTTCTAGAGCAAATGTTCTACATCAAAATTCCTCGCAAATTTAAAATGGGTATCGATAATGGCTTTGATAGTACGCCGCATGCTACGTTCAAGGACCTTGGTTTCAATTTAACGAAACACAATACCTTTGATGTATACGCTTGTGGTGGTATTGGCCCAAATCCTCGTATTGGTATTCCTGTAGCGCACGATGTGGCGCCTGAGGATGTTTTATACCATGTGAAAGCTATGCTTATGGTCTTTGCTAACCATGGAAATTTCAAAAACCGTGGCAAGGCTCGTACTCGCTATATGCCTGCGGAAATGGGTGGAGCTGAAGCTTTCATCAAGACCTATGAAGAAACATTGGCGATGGTGAAAGAAGTGGAACAATTAACCATTAATCCAGCTGACTATGCTTATGAAATTACAAAAACTGGTAAGCGTGATGATTCTGTGGAAAACGATCGTATTCACCGTCAAAAACAAGAAGGTTTATACTACGTAGAATACCATCCGGCAGGTGGCGATGCTAATGTAGAACACCTATTGGCTGCTCTTGATTATGCTGTAACGCTTGATCAAGTAGAAGCGCGTATTGCGCCAGACCAAGCATTGTTCTTCATCAACCTCACTGCTGATGAGGCTCGTAAAATCGCAGAGTTAACAGACGACAGTGCTGAAAATGATTTCCGTCGTTCCGTATCCTGCGTAGGCTCTACAGTATGTCAAATTGGTATGCAAGACTCTAATGGCCTATTGAAAGATATCTTTGCACACCTTGAAGAAAAAGGTGTAGATACAAGTAAACTACCTCGTCTACACATCTCTGGCTGTCCACACTCCTGTGGTACACACCAAATTGGTGAAATTGGTTTCCACGGAGCTGTAAAATTA
>OKVW01000629.1_pt1 | contig 19442 bp, 21 predicted proteins | sample 1606991 | NCBI WGS metagenome assembly OKVW01 (sample SAMN03281021, study PRJEB24777) | human gut metagenome | isolation source: fecal sample PR177 from 1 month old male Malay infant, vaginal delivered...
TCTTGAACTTAAGCGCCGGGATCAGGCTGTCAAAGGCATGGTTGGTAAAAGTACATTCTGCCTGCATCTGTTTGCATAGCGCTTTGGCCAGATCGAGGTCGAAGCCGACGATTTGGTTATTCGCATCCATAGATTCAAACGGTGGATAGGTCGCAGAGACGCCAAAGCTGATTTTCTCAGCGGCAGAGGCGCCGACAGCGAAAGAGGCAAGTAATGCGGCCAGAACTAACTTTTTCATGATTGGACTCCCGTTATGATGAGGCGCCGTTTCTGCGGCATGGATTTACAATGCCAGCAATTGAATTTATATGCAATAATAATGAGTAAATATTTTTTATGATTGATAAAAAAGACGGACAGGTTAGAAACTTGTCCGTCATTGTGATTCTGATTTATGCAATAAAGTGCTTAGTTGCGCCGCTCAAAGGCCAGAGCTTTACGTTCAATCAGACGCATAATCAGCGTCAACAAGCCGTTGACGATGAGGTAAATGATCCCCGCCGCGCCGAATACCATCACATCATAGGTCCGGCCATACAGCAGTTGACTGTAACCCATCACTTCCATCAGCGTGATGGTATACGCCAGTGATGTACTCTTAAAGACCAGCACCACTTCGTTGGAATACGAAGAGAGCGCGCGTTTAAACGCGTAGGGCAGCAGGATAGCCAGCGTGTCTTTCTTGCTCATCCCGAGGGCGCCGCAGGACTGCCACTGGCCTTCCGGAATGGCGCGAATCGCCCCGTAGAATAGCTGTGTGGTGTAAGCCGCACTGTTGAGCGACAACGCAATCAATGCGCACAGCCACGGTTCAGACAGCAGATGCCACAGCACCGGATAGTCCTGCAACGACGGAAATTGTCCCGGCCCGTAGTAGATCAGGAAGATTTGTACCAGCAACGGAGTACCGGTAAACAGCGTGATATAACCGCGTACCAGCCAGACCACCACCGGGGTTTTCAGCGTCAGCACGATAGTAAAAATCAGCGCCATGATCAGGGCGACGACGATAGAGGCAACCGTCAGCGTCAGGCTGGTATGCAGCCCTTTCAGCAGTTCAGGTAAATACTCAAGCATCAGCCTGGTCTCCGCTCAAATCGTGTCGCGCGCAGGTCAATGCGTTTGAGAATGTACTGACTCACCAGCGTGATCACCAGGTAGATTGCCGCCGCGATGATGTACCAGTTAAACGGTTCCTGGGTTCGCGTGGCGATGCTCTTGGTTTGCAGCATCAGGTCGTTGACGCTGATGAGGCTCACCAGCGCGGTATCTTTCAGCAATACCAGCCACTGGTTACCCAGGCCGGGCAGCGCGTGTCGCCACATCTGCGGCATTACCAGACGAAAGAAGATGGCGGTCTTCGACAATCCCAGCGCCTGACCGGATTCCCACTGCCCCAGCGGTACCGCTTTTAGCGCGCCGCGCAGCGTTTGCGATGCATAGGCTGCATAAAGCAATGAAAGCGCCACGACACCGCACAGGAACGGGCTAACGTCGAAGTTTTCGATCTCCATCTGCACCGGGACCTGCACCACGCCCAGATTGATGGTAAAGCCGTCCGCGAGCGTCAGCAGAAGCTGGGAAGAGCCGAAATAGATAAACAGCACCACCAGAATTTCTGGCAGGCCGCGCAAAACGGTGACCAGCGCGGAACCCGCCCAGGCCACTGGACGCCATTTCACGGATTCCCAGACGGCAAACAGCATGGCTAACGCCAGTCCGAGGATCAGTGCGCAGACGGCAAGGCCGACGGTCATCCCGGCGGCGCTTGCAAGAGGAAAAAATTCGTTCATCAAGGCTTACTTCTGGAACCATTTGTTATAGATGGTTTCGTACGTCCCATCTTTCTTCACTTTTTCCAGCGCAGTGTTGAATTTCTGCTGCAGTTCCGTGTTGCCCTGGCGAACGGCGATGCCGAGACCGGTGCCGAAGTAATCTTTATCCGTCACTTTATCGCCCACCGGCGCCAGCTTCGGATTGTCTTTCAGCCATTCGGTAACCACTGCTGTGTCGCCAAACACACCGTCAATGCGGCCGTTTTGCAGATCCAGTTTCGCGTTCTGGTAGCTGTCATACGGCACGGTGGTGATTTCCGGGTGTTTGTCCATGATGAATTTCTGGTGCGTAGTCCCGTTCTGTACGCCGACTTTTTTGCCTTTCAACTGATCAACGCCAGTGAATTTACCTTTCTGTCCGATGAACAGCGCGGAGTTATCGTAGTAAGGCGTGGTAAACAGCACCTGCTTTTCACGCTCAGGGGTGATATCCATCCCGGCCATCACCGCGTCGAAGCGGCGGAATTTCAGGCTTGGGATCAGGCTGTCAAAGGCCTGGTTAGTAAAGGTACAGGTCGCGTCGATCTCTTTACACAGCGCATTGGCCAGATCGACATCGAAGCCGACAATCTTGTTATTAGCGTCCATTGATTCAAACGGAGGATAGGACGCTTCGGTCGCAAAACGAATGGTCTGGGCTGCTGTAGCGGAAAGGCTAAAGCCTGCGATTAGCGCGGCAATCAGAACTTTTTTCATTGTGTTGTCCCGAATCTTAGTGAGAAAGATAGTTTTTAAATGCTTCGGTCTGCGGGTCGGCAAAGCAACCCGCATTACCCTGCTCGACGATATGACCGTTTTCCATATACACAACGCGGCTGGCGGTTTTACGCGCCACTTCCACTTCGTGGGTGACGATCACCTGGGTAATTTTGGTTTCTGCCAGTTCTCGAATGATGCTAACGATTTGCGCGGTAATTTCTGGGTCCAGCGCGGCGGTAGGTTCATCAAACAGCAACACCTGCGGTTCCATCATCAGCGCACGGGCAATTGCCACACGCTGTTGCTGACCCCCGGAAAGATGTAACGGATAGCGATCGCTGTAAGGCTTAAGACGCAGGCGCTCCAGCAATTTTTCTGCGCGTGCTAACGCCTGGTCTTTCGATAAACCCAGCACGCGACAGGGCGCTTCGATCAGATTCTGTTGCACGGTGAGGTGCGGCCACAGATTGTACTGCTGAAAGACCATACCGACATTCTGTCGCAGGTCGCGAATCGCTTTATCTGACGGTGTTTTGCGGAAGTCAAAGTGGTTTCCCGCAATGGTGAGCGTACCGGAGCGCGGCATCTCAAGCAGATTGAGTACACGCAGCAGTGAGCTTTTACCGGCCCCGCTTGGGCCCAGCAACACCAGCGTTTCGCCCTGAGGGCAATCCAGCGTGATATCGAACAGCGCCTGATGCGCGCCGTAGAAGCAGTTAATGCCGTTTAATTGAATACTCATTGATACTCGTATACTGGCCGTCTGATAGCTATTGAAGCCGCAGATAGTACCTTCGACAGAATAGTTATGCAATATTTATGCTTTAAAAGTTAAATATAGCGCGCATTTCCCCTTAAACATAGCACAAAATAGCGAGGGCAAAAGCCGACAAGCACAATTGTCGGCATTCATGAATGAATGCCAGACAATTTACGGGAGGTACGATTTTTAGCGTGGTAAAGCGGAGCGATTAACGGTTTTCAGCCGACTGACGAAGGGTACCTGCCGGTGCATGGACACTACCGCCCAGGTAACGCACATCATCAATCACCCAACACTGGCCTTCGCGGATCATCAACACTTCATCCTGCCAGCGTTGATCGCCCTGTTTTAGCGCCACGCGCAGCGGGATGTTGCGAGCATCACTGTTCGGAATGGTCGAGGCGCTGGCGACGCTGGCGCTGTCCGGTGGTGTTGTACGGCTGGAGAACGGATCGCTGCTCAATAACTGGCGATGCGCATTGTCACGGCTGGCATCGGAGAGCAGTTTCGCCAGATTGTCACTCAGGTAAGGACGCAGCGCGGTAATGTCATTGCTACGGTGCTGGATACGGTAGTCATAGAATTGTTGAGCCACACTGTCCGGGCCGCCATCCACACAGGTTCCCGCACGCGGCCCGTTATCTTTATAGACAGGCGTGACGGTGGTACAGGCGCTGAGCAGCAGCGCACAAGGGATGAGCAGGGAGAGTTTTGAATAGCGCATAGTGATTTCCTTATATACCCGTCATACTTCAAGTTGCATATGCGTTGGCTGCACTCGTTCACCCCAGTCACTTACTCATGTAAGCTCCTGGGGATTCACTCTCTTGCCGCCTTCCTGCAACTCGAATTATTTAGGGTATAAGCTTTTGCCATGAGTTTTCTACGATAATCAATTATATCCTTTCAATGATAGTGTATGGCGCTGATAATGTGCTGAATGTAACCAGGAGAGCCATCATGCAATTTTCGACAACCCCAACACTGGAAGGACAAAGCATCGTGGAATACTGCGGTGTAGTAACGGGTGAAGCCATTCTGGGCGCGAATATCTTCCGGGATTTTTTCGCCGGGATCCGCGATATCGTCGGCGGTCGTTCAGGCGCCTATGAAAAGGAGTTACGCAAAGCGCGCGAAATTGCCTTCGCAGAGCTGGGCGAGCAGGCGAAAGCGCTGGGCGCTGACGCGGTGGTCGGCATTGATATCGATTATGAAACCGTTGGCAAAGACAGCAGCATGCTGATGGTGAGCGTCAGCGGTACGGCGGTCAAAACGCGCCGATGAGAACATGGTGGTGGCTGGTCGCCCTGGCGCTGTTATTAACGGGATGCGCGGGTGAAAAAGGGATCATTGATAAACCGGGTTACCAGCTTGATACCCGTCATCAGGCGCAGGCGGCCTATCCGCGTATAAAAGTATTAGTGATTCACTATACGGCGGACGATTTCGATGCGTCGCTGGCGACGCTGACCGATAAAAACGTGAGCTCGCACTATCTGATCCCGGCAGTGCCGCCGTTACACGGTGGAAAACCCCGCATCTGGCAACTGGTGCCGGAACAGGAGCTGGCGTGGCACGCTGGCATCAGCTTCTGGCGCGGTGCGACGCGGATTAACGATACTTCGATTGGCATTGAACTGGAAAACCGCGGTTGGCAAAAATCGGCGGGTGAGAAGTATTTTGCCCCCTTTGAACCGACGCAAATTCAGGCGCTGATTCCGCTGGCGAAGGACATTATTGCCCGTTATGACATCAAACCGCAGAACGTGGTCGCCCATGCGGATATTGCCCCGCAGCGTAAAGATGACCCTGGTCCGTTGTTTCCCTGGCACATGCTGGCAGAGCAGGGGATAGGCGCATGGCCCGATCCGGCGCGAGTGGCGTTTTACCTGAACGGTAAACCGCGTTATGAGCCCATCGCGCCAGGCGTCTTGCTCGACCTGCTGGCACGCTATGGCTACGAAGTGACGGAAAGCATGACCACCACGCAGCAGAAACGTGTCATTACCGCCTTTCAAATGCATTTTCGCCCACAGCGCTGGGATGGCACAGCCGATCGCGAAACGCTGGCTATCGCTGAGGCGTTGTTAGAACGCTACGGACAGGGGTAATCCTCCGGATTCCCCGACGTTTTTTCCCTCAGTCCCGTTTTGGACTCCATTCAACTAACATTCACGATGTAAATGTCTTATAGTTTCCTCAGTCGAAATTACTCGCAAACGTGCTTGACAAGATGTCAGCATGATATAAATAAAAATGATATGTTCTAATTAACGTTTTATTTCTATTTTTCATTTTTAAATGGACTGCGCATTTATGCGCTGTGAATACACACGTTTACATTCTTCATTTAATATCTTAATGGGTATAGCTATGTTAAGCACTTACTGTAAAAATATTCGTCCGCAAGAAGAACTGAACGCAATTATTGCTGCTACTGAAGGTTATGAAGAAAAAACCTTACGTAAATGGCAGCGCATCAGTACAGAAAACAGTGAAGTTATTCATATTATCATTAGCGGTGAAGTTGAATTCCGCCGTGAGTCAGACGAACTGTGTATGTTCACCTTACAGAATAAATGTGTTTTCGGTTTGTCCTCAATTTATTATAACTCAACGCATATGTACGGGTTAGTTCGCTCAAATACTGTGGTGCGGACCATCCAAAAAGATGATTTTCTCCAACTGATGAGCGAAAAAAATCTGTGGGAAGCTTTGAGTAAAGTCCTCTCCTGGTACGTATGCCTGCTCAGCAAGCGTGATGAAGTGCTGGTCGCTCGCAGCGCTTACTCGATTGTTCGCGAGTTTTTGGTGGAAATCAACGAACTGATGGTGAACCATCAGCGTGATATCAATATTTACGACTATATCCAGGAATATACCAGCCTGGCACGTAGTACCATCATTAAAATACTCGCTGACCTGAAAAGAGGTAATTACATTCAGGTTGATAAAGGTCGTCTTCTGTATTTGTCCTCACTGCCGGAAAAATACTAATAGCTTTCATGCGCCCTTTTTAACTGAAAGGGCGATGACTATTTTGTATTGAATTGTTCGCCTGCGATCCTGCTGCGGTTTCATCCACAGGAGGCGCGGGCACTTTGCCTTGCGAATAATCTTTTTCCTGTTCTTTTAATGCCTGCATTAATAGTGCTTTAATCGCGCCATTATCTGCCGGTTGACCGGAATCCTCCTGTTTCGGCACAGAGACTTCATTCTCCTCGGTTCCCGGTAATGTATCCCGTGAAATATCGTGCGGCATTTGGGCATCCGGCGCCTGCTGCCAGTCAGCATCATCGTCATTAATTGGCATATCCTGCAGCGGCGGCATCGCTTTTTGCACCGGCTCGGGTTTCTGTTCTGGCTGCGGGAACGGTTTACTGATGTAAACGTAATGCATATCAGAAAGCTGTGTTTCCGGTTTAGCGGCAGCGGTTTTTACTGGTTCAGAAGCCGGATGGCGCAGATTCCAGTAAATATGGGCATAAAGCCCCGCGGCGATCATCATGATCATCCCCACAGCCCATAACAATGAGACACACATTATCTTTTTCAACGAGGGGCGCCGCCAGGAAAACCAGACCGGCTCGTTTAGCGTATAGCTGCGTTGAGCAGCCAAATTAATTGTCGACATTATGAATGTTTCTCTTGCGCGGTCGTGTTCACAGATGTATTTGCGGACTGAATAAGTACGCTGGGCGTGGTTTTGGTTTCACGCATTAACTGCATCAATGTATCTTCGCCCGCAATCCCGTCTACGTGCAGATTCATCTTCTGCTGGAATTCGCGTGTGCGTTGCATCATTTCTGCCGTCCACACCTGAGAGTGGGTTTGTGGAAGATTCAGCGCCAGGCTAAGTTGCTGATCCATCCAGCCCAGATCTTTGGCGCTGCTTTCAGCGCTAATGGCGTCTTTGCCTGTCGGCGTCAGGCGGTGTAACTGCGTATAATTTCCGGTCGCATGTTGGTTAAACCAATGACGACTTACCTGCCAGGTCCGGTTATTCATTAACAGGTCAAGCGTATCGTCCCCGACACGGGCAACCACCGCATAATTAAGATGATCGCCGGTTTTGAGTTCACTTATCCACGGATACCCTTCCTGGGACAGAGTTTCCAGCGGCGCATTGCCCTGCTTGCACATCAGATTCACTTTTGTCGCATTCTGGCACAGCGCATCTTCAGCGGAGGCGTCATAACCCCACATCACATATAGCTGATGCATTGCGCTGGGTTGGTTAACCATTTCGTTATCAATAACCGGAACGATTGGCTCCTGCGTCTTCGGCTGCGTGTGTTTCCAGCTTACCGGTACAGGCAGTTGAATCGGTAGTCTGGCGTTGATTGCAGAAGTCATATACCAGCCACAGGCGGCGAAGAGTACTGACGCAAATAATCCCACGGTTGCCAGGCGCTTACCGTGTTTTTTCGCGGGCAGACTCTCGCTGGCTGCGAGGCGTAAATGGCGCGCGCCAACAGACGGGGCGCGTTCTGTCCAGGCCGCAAGCATCGACAGATGGGCCAGCTCGTTAAATTTGCTGATATCCCCTTTCGTCAATGCGTGCATTTTGCGCACGCGAGCCGGTGTTAATGGCGAGTTTTCGCAACCCTGATCATCACACTGGCTCTGCACATAGCTCAGCATTTCACGGCAGGTCAGGGAACGCACCAGATGGTGTGTATGAACATACCCCTGAAGACCGGACTGTTGCAGCAATACTGCTTCCTGATCGGCGGAGCCCATCAGTACTATCGATAAGGAAAAATCCATTTCTTGCGCGCGGCTCAGTAACATACCCAGCACGTCACGGCAGTTATCTTTCATTGCCTGCATGTGGGAAATCACCAGCACTTTGTGCTTCTCTTTGCCCGAAGCCGACGCCTCCAGCCACAGGTTTAGCACGGCATCAACCGCCTGAATGCGGTTTTTACTCTCTTTACTTCCTGGATTGAGCTTGTACAGCAGGCTACTGGCACTCAGTTTCGGAAACGCATTAAGAGTAATGACATCACGGTTGGTCGTTTTCAGCGCGTCGCTAAACTGGCAAAGCAACGGCGCGTCGTTACTAAAGAGTCCTGTAATTCCGGTCTGCCGGGTTTTCTCCTTCAGCAGGTTAAAAATATCCTGATGATAAGGCACAAAAAAATCGCCCGCGGCTCGGGTGACTTTTCTGAAAGGCAGATTGTTAAAATTAAAATGGCTCTTATACATATCGACTTACCGTCTCTTTACTGGATTAGCACTGGGACGAAAAGGTAAGGCAAGTTAGAGGATGGATCAATTTGCACACTGAGTAAAAATATCCTGTCAACTTTTCCAGTCATGAGAACTTTCTTATGTCAATCTTTTTCTTTATTAAAGTTAATGGCAAAGCTGATGGTTGGTTTTGCAGCAGAACATTATTATTTGCCACCTGTATTGGCGCAGCACGATGCTGCTTAATTTCGTTTTACAAAAGGCCAGATGAATAATGAGTTTCTCATTTCTATCCCGCTGGAGAACACCCTTTATTATGCTTGTGTTGCTTATATTTTGCGGCCAGCAAGGGTATGTGATCATTAAAGATTATCAAAAAGTAACAAAAAAGCTGGCTAATGCGGAAACAAAACCGCTGAAACAACGTAAGGACGGAAAGTCGTTTGCGCTCTTTGCTGCGGCAGTACGCCAACAAAACCAGCCAGTTGCTGTGAAAAAACCGTTGTCGGCCGAAATTGAGGGCATTGTCAGTAGTGATGACACGTGGCTTTCCTTTGCCGTTATCAAAACCCCGGGCGGTCAAATGAGCTACCGCGAAGGGGAGAAGCTGAGTGGATTTGATGACGCATATATTGAGTCAATTAATAAAGATGCGGTTGTCGTTAATTACGAAGGCACATCGCAGACTCTGGCATTAAAGAACCCCGATTATTTTAAGGGCGGCGTTGACAGCGGCCCGGTAACAAAATCGACGAAAGATGCAGGCGCTGACAATTTGCATCTGGATGATTATCTGGTGTTAAAACCGTTAATCGAGAAAGGCCAACTGGAAGGCTACAACATTAATCCCCGCAATGCGTCACCTTTTTATAGCCAGTCTGGTCTGGAAAAAGGCGATGTGGTGGTTAAGGTTGACAATATCGATATGACCAAAGAGGCGCAGGCAAAAGAAATTATTGCCCGCTGGTCAAAAATGAAAGAAGCGGATGTCGTTATTCGGCGTCACGCTCACCTTGAAAATATTCGGGTCAATGTTCTAAACAATTAATAAGTGTACAGACATGAAGAAATTTCCATGGGCGTGCGTGGCGCTGACCGCATTGTCGTTATATTCCGGTTCGCTGTTCGCGGCGAACTTTAGCGCCAGTTTTAAAAATACCGATGTCCGTGAGTTTATCGATACGGTCAGTCGTAATCTGAATAAAACTATTCTGGTCGATCCTTCCGTTCAGGGAACGGTATCGGTCCGCACTTATAACGTGCTAACGGAAGAGGAGTATTACCAGTTTTTCCTGAGCGTGCTCGATCTTTACGGCCTGTCTGTGATCCCGATGGATAACGGTATGGTGAAAGTGGTGCGCTCCTCGGTCGCCCGTATGTCGGGCGCGCCGATTGCCGACAGTAAAAACCCCGGCAAAGGCGACGAAATCATCACTCGCGTCGTGCGGATGGAAAACGTTCCTGTGCGCGAACTGGCGCCGTTACTGCGTCAACTGAACGATGCTTCCGGCATCGGTAACGTGGTGCATTTTGAGCCATCAAACGTGCTGCTGTTAACCGGTAAAGCCTCGGTGGTGAACCGTCTGGTGGACCTGGTTCAGCGCGTGGATCAAAGTGGCGTACAGCGTCGTGAGATTGTTCCTCTGCGCTTTGCGTCGGCCAAAGATCTCTCTGACATGTTGAATAACCTCAACAATGAAGAGCAAAAAGGGCAAAACGCCCCGCAGTTGGCCACCAAAGTGGTGGCTGACGATGAGACGAACAGCCTGGTGATCAGCGGCAGTTCAGATGCGCGTCAGCGCACCCGGATGCTGATTTCCCAGCTCGACCGCGAACAGAACAACGAGGGCAACACCCGTGTGTTCTACCTGAAGTACGCCAACGCCACCAAAGTGGTGCCGGTGTTGACGGGTATTGGCGAGCAGTTGAAAGACAAAGCGGGCGGTAATAAGAGCAAAGCAGCGCCAATGGCGAACGATCTGAATATTACCGCTGATGAGTCCACCAACTCTCTGGTGATCACCGCCCAGCCAAACGTGATGGGGTCGCTGGAAAAAGTGATCGACAAACTGGATATTCGCCGTCCGCAGGTGCTTGTGGAAGCGATCATCGCCGAAGTTCAGGACGGCAACGGCCTGGATTTAGGGGTGCAATGGACCGGCAAACACGGCGGGGTGCAGTTTGGCTCTACCGGCCTGCCGATCAGCCAGCTCAAGAAGTCCAGGGTTATTGGCAGCTATACGGGCCTTGCAACCGGCTTCTTTAACGGCGATTTTGGCGCGTTGATGACGGCACTTTCGACCAACGGGAAAAACGACATCCTCTCTACGCCAAGCGTGGTGACGCTGGATAACAAAGAGGCGTCGTTCAACGTCGGTCAGGATGTACCGGTACTTTCCGGTTCCCAGACGACCAGCGGTGACAATGTCTTTAACTCGGTTGAACGTAAAACCGTCGGTACTAAGCTGAAAATCGTACCGCAGATCAACGATGGCGACATGATCCATCTGAAGATCGAGCAGGAAGTGTCGAGCGTAGACAACACCTCTACCGCCGATGCCAGCCTGGGTCCAACCTTTAACACCCGCACCATCAATAACGAAGTGATGGTACACAGCGGCCAGACGGTTGTGCTGGGTGGTTTGATGGAAAACGTCACTAAGCAGTCGGTTTCTAAAGTGCCGTTGCTGGGGGATATTCCGCTGGTGGGGCAGTTGTTCCGCTACACCTCGCAGGACAGCGCCAAGCGTAACCTGATGGTATTTATTCATACCACCGTGCTGCGCGATGACGAAAACTACACTGAGGCGTCGAAAGAAAAATATGCCCTGATCCAGGCGCGTCAACAGCACCGCATGGAAGAACACAAACTGGGCATCGTAGAGAATGCGGATTCTCCGATGCTGCCGGCTTATCCGTCTCAGAGCCATGCCGCGCCGGTCAGTACCAGTGCGCCGGTATCGTCCCGCAATCCTTTCAAAGAGTAAGGCGGAGACGACATGACTGAGATGACTAACGCGCTCTGTACCAGTACCTGGGCGAAAGAGAATGGCGTCCTGTTTCATGACGATGAGGTTTTTATCCGCGAGGATGCCCAGGCTTATGCCTTGCTGGAGATGCGCCGTGTGCTGGGGCATAACTATGCGCCGGTGGTGCTGACGGCGGAGGCGTTCGACGAACTGCTGACCAAAATCTGGCAGCAGAACAGCGGCGTCTCACAGCAACTGGTTGACGATATGGACGCCGATATCGATCTGATGGCATTAACCGAGGAGATCCCCGACAACGAGGATTTGCTTGATAACGACGAAAACTCGCCAGTGATCCGCCTGATTAACGCCATTATGGGCGAGGCGGTGAAAGAAGGGGCGTCGGATATTCATATCGAGACCTTCGAACGCACGTTGAGCATTCGTTTTCGCGTTGACGGCGTGCTGCGCCCGGTGCTGCAACCGGCGCGCAAGCTTGCGCCACTGCTGGTGTCGCGTATTAAAGTCATGTCCAAACTCGACATCGCTGAAAAACGTCTCCCGCAGGACGGTCGTATCTCCCTGCGCATTGGCCGCAAGGCGATTGACGTGCGTGTTTCTACCATTCCCTCCCAGTATGGCGAGCGGGTGGTAATGCGTCTGCTGGACAAAAGTAATCTCAAGCCGGATATCAATAAGCTCGGACTGATCGACGAAGAACTGGTGAAGTTAAAGGGGCTTATCGAACGTCCGCACGGCATTATTCTCGTCACCGGTCCGACCGGTTCGGGGAAAAGTACCACCCTGTACGCGCTGTTATCGGCACTGAACGGGCATGAACGCAACATTCTGACCGTAGAAGATCCGATTGAATACGAGCTCGAAGGGGTGGGGCAGACTCAGGTTAACCCACGCGTGGATATGACCTTTGCCCGCGGCCTGCGCGCGATTCTGCGTCAGGACCCGGATGTGGTCATGATCGGGGAAATTCGTGATGGTGAAACCGCGCAAATTGCGGTGCAGGCCTCACTGACCGGTCACCTGGTGATGTCCACGCTGCACACTAACAGTGCGGCAGGGGCGATTACCCGTCTGCGCGATATGGGGCTGGAATCATTTTTAATCGGTTCGTCGCTGCTTGGCGTCATTGCCCAGCGTCTGGTTCGTCGGCTGTGTCCGCACTGCCGTACCACCAGTCCGCTGGATGACAATGAAAAAGCGCTGTTCACCTTTATGGAAACACCGCCGAAAGCGATTTATCGCGCGGTAGGGTGTGAACAGTGTCGCCAGAGCGGCTACCAGGGACGTGCCGGCATCCATGAGTTTTTGGTGGTCGATAGCGCAATGCGTCGGGCTATCCATGAAGACAAAGATGAGATGTCCATTGAAACGCAGCTTTTCAAACAGGCCTACAGCCTGCGTGAAAACGGCCTGATGAAGGTGATTAGTGGCGTAACCTCACTGGAAGAAGTGATGCGCGTCACCGCTGAACGCGGGGGAGATGCGTAATGGCCTGGTATGAATGGTCCGCGACGGACGCGGCGGGGAAAACCCAGCGCGGCACCCTGCAGGCCGAAGGGCCAAAACAGGTGCGCCAGATGCTGCGCGAGCAGAAGCTGATGCCGGTGAATATTGCCCCTACTCGTGAACCTGGAGCAGGAAAAAACGCCCGCAAAGGGGCGAAGCTGTCGATTCCGGTGCTGTCGATGTTTACCCGCCAGCTTGCGACGCTGGTGAATGCGGCGTTGCCGCTGGAGAGCGCGCTGAAGGCTATCGCCAAACAGACGGAAGATAAAACGCTGGCGGCGATGGTGACCGAAATCCGCGACAAGATCGTGGAAGGCCATACGCTGTTTGACGCGTTCAGCCAGTTTCCGCGCAGCTTCGACAAGCTTTACTGCACGCTGGTGATGGCGGGTGAAAAGACGGGGCATCTCGGCGGCGTGCTGGAAAAGCTCGCCGAATACAACGAACAGCGCCAGAAAATGAAAAGCAAACTCACTCAGGCGATGGTCTATCCGATCACCCTGACTGTGGTGGCGATCGCGGTGATCTCGATCCTGCTGGTGGCGGTTGTCCCGCAGGTTATTGACCAGTTCACGCACATGAAGCAAGAACTGCCGATGACGACCCGCACACTGATTGCGGTGAGCGATTTTTTACAGGCGTGGGGCATCTTTATTGCCGGCGGTCTGTTCGGCGCATCGGTGGGTTTTAAGGCCTGGCTGAAAAAAGAGAAAAACCGGTTTATTTATCACCGGTGGCTGTTGCTGCAGTCGCCGCTGAAAAAGCTGGTCTGCGCGATCAACAGTGCGCGTTACATCCGCACGCTGAGTATTTTGCAGGCCAGTAGCGTCCCTTTGCTTGAAGGGATGTATATCGCCATGGACGGGATTGAAAACCTCTATGCCCGGCAGGTGCTGGAGCAGGCGGCGGATACCGTGCGCCAGGGGGCGTCGCTCTACAACGCGCTGGAACAGGCGAAAATCTTCCCGCCCACCATGCTCTATATGGTGGCTTCCGGGGAGGAGAGCGGCGAGCTGGGCGCATTGATGGATCGTGCGGCAGAAAACCAGGAGTCTGGATTACAGCATCGAATTACCTTAACGCTGTCGGTATTTGAACCGGCACTGGTAGTCACAATGGCGACCGTTGTTTTATTCATTGTTCTTTCAATATTACAACCGCTTCTTCAACTTAATAATATGGTGGGTTAATCATGTCTTTGAAAAAAAATAGCCTGAAACATCAGGCGGGGTTCACGCTGCTCGAATTAATGGTGGTTATCGTTATTCTCGGCGTTCTGGCCAGTATGGTTGTGCCTAATTTAATGGGTAACAAAGAAAAAGCCGATATTCAGAAAGCGACCAGCGATATTGTGGCGCTGGAAGGTTCTCTGGATATGTACAAACTCGATAACCATCGTTATCCGACGACCGAACAAGGGCTGCAGGCGCTGGTGACAAAACCTGAAATCGCGCCGATTCCAAAAGGCTACCGCGATGACGGTTATATTCGTCGCCTGCCGCAGGATCCGTGGGGCAATGATTATATTCTGGTAAGCCCTGGTGAGCATGGCGCCGTCGATATTTTCTCAGCCGGTCCGGATTCAGAAGCGAATACGGCTGACGATATCAGCAACTGGTCTTTTGATAAAAAAGATAAGTAATGAAAAAACAACGTGGATTTACCCTGCTGGAAATTATCGTGGCGCTGGTGATATTCGCCCTGAGCGCCATGATGGTGGTTACCACCATTCCATCACGCAGCGGCGCAGATACATTTGGTCAGCAGTTAAAATCTCTCGTTGAATATGGTTCTGATCGCGCGGTGATGGACGGGAATATCGTCGGACTGGTGATGACCGCCTCAGAATATACGCTGGTAACGCAGGTTGGAAATAACGGGGATCGTCACTGGACGCCGTTAGAGGCCGGGCGTATCGCTACTCGCGGCGTGTTTCCTGAGGATATGCATGTCTCTCTCTCGCCACGGACGCTGGCGGCCACGCTGAATGATGAACCGCAAATCATTTTTTTACCAGACGGTGAGCTTAGCCGCTTCACGCTTAGCCTCGAAAGTCTGGATAAAAAGCAGCGCTTTCACGTGACGTCCCAGGGCGCTGCGCCTGTGGTGGTGGAAAACGATGATTAAACGCAAAACCAAAGAGCAGGGGATGACCCTGCTGGAAGTGATGGTGGCGCTGGTGATTTTCTCCACCGCGGCGCTGGCATTAATGAACTCAGTCACTCTGAATGTGCGTTTTACCCATGGCCTGTCGGAAACGCTTCAGGCCGGCTGGGTGGCGGAAAATCAACTGGCCGAAGCACAACTGGCTCAGGCCGATTTCCCGGACGACGAAAAAGTGGGGACGGAGATCATGGGGGGACAAACCTGGACCTGGCATATTCAGCGGGTCAAAACCGACGGGAATGCTTTTGCTGATGAGGTAAGGGTGTACAGCGAAGGGAGCGACACGCAACCCGTGGTGTCGTTGCAGCTTGCTGAGCCGGAGGTGAAGAGTGAGTAAGAGACAGCGTCAGCAAGGGTTTACCCTGCTGGAGATCATGATTGCGCTGGCCATTTTCGCCGTAATCAGCATTCTGGCCTGGCAAATTCTGGACGGCGCGATGCGCACGTCTACGGCTAGCGATCAGGCGGCGACGAAAGTGACAGCGCTTCAGCGGACTTACAACCTGCTCTCACGGGATTTTTATCAGTTGCAGGCGCGCGCCCCGCGCAACAATGGCGAAGTGTTTGTCCAACAGCCCGATGCCCTTGAGCTGACCACCCTGAACGGTATCAGCGGTCAGGTACAGCTGGAGCGGGTGCGCTGGACGTTAAAAGATAAACGCCTGTGGCGAAATGTCTGGGCCGCCATCGACGGTCCGGCCAACGCGAAGCCAGAAGAAGTGCCGATTCTGAGTGATGTGAAGACGATGACATGGCGCTTCTGGGACGAAGGATGGCAGGACAAATGGACCGACAGCAGTCATCAGCCGGATGGCGTTGAACTGAATCTGATTATGGAAAATGGCGAAACCTGGCGCTGGGTCTTTATGACGCCCGGTGATATGCCGGATGCGCAACCCGCGTCGACAGAGGCAAGCGCAGACCCGGCTCAACCGGCGACGGAAAACGCGGCGCAACCCGTCACCAATCCGCAGGCCGATGCGGCGGCACAAACAGGAGATCGCTCATGAGTGCCGGAAATGCGCGAAAAGAGCGCGGCGTGGCGCTACTGGTGGTGTTAATTCTGTTGGTGATGATGTCCGCTCTGGCGGCGAAAATCAGCCAGCAGTTCTGTCGCCATCTGCAAAAAACGCACTATCAGGTCAGCCAGCAGACGCTGAGATGGGCTATCGCCCGTCAACAAAAGGTTCTGGAAAACGTGCTGCAAAAAGCCGGGGGTGCAGAAAGCGCCGGGCTTTCGCCCGAAGGGGATTGGGCGCAGCCGCTGGAAACCCACGGGGATAACTATACCGTGGTAAGCCAGGTGGAGGACGCCCGGACCTGTTTTAACGTCAACAGCCTGCTGGCGGTTGACGCGGCACCGGCCGCCGCGGCGCCAGCGCCAACTGACGGCGGCGCGTTGCCGGAAAAACCCGTAAAAGAGCAGATCATTGAGCAACTGCTGGTGGAAAGCGGTGTCGGTACGCTGGCAGCAGAGGAGATCTACCAGCAACTGGTGGATTATCTCGACGCGGACGACGTAACCGCGAAAGAGGGTCAGGAGGCGGATGCCTGGGCGAGCGTTGCGCCTGCCCGTGGTCCTGCGAATCAGATGATGCGAACCGCAGGGGAAATCAGGCTGCTGCCCGCGTTCCCACAAGCTGCGTGGGCAAAAGCCAGCCAATACCTGTGCGCCTTACCGGACACCGACGGTACGGTCGATGTGAATACATTAACGCCCGAACAGGCGCCGCTGCTGGCGGCGGTTTTTACCGGAGTATTAACGAAGGACGACGCTGCACGCCTTATCGACTCACGCCCGGAAGAGGGCTGGGAATCGCTTGATGCGTTCAGCAAGGTGCTGGAGAGCAACTATCCGCAAACCAAAGAGATCCTGGCGCAGCTTCAGGACAGGGTTGCGGTAAACAGTCGCTATTTTCGGGTTAACACAACCGGCAATACCGATGATTTAACGCTGCGCGTCGTCAGCCAGCTTCACGTCGACAGTGAGGCGGGCAAGGTCGTGACCTGGCAACGCCGTTACCGAATGGTTGAATAAGATTAAGTAGAACATGATGAAAAAAGTGCTTTTTATTCGTCCCGACTCGCAGGAGGACGGCAAGATATGGTGGTGCGAATCCGGCAGTGAACAGGTTGAATCTCTGGCGGGGTGGGGGGCGCTGAACGAGCTGTCCAGCCACGCGCTCTCACGGCAGGTCTGTCTGTTGCTGCCCGCCAGCGAAACGATCTTTCGTCATTTTACGCTGCCGAAAAAGGGGCTCTCTGCGAATACCGCGCAATTTTCGTGGCTGGCGGAAGAGACACTCCTCGGCGAGGTGGATACGCTGCACTGGACTGTGCTGAACAAAAAAGGGGCGGAGGTTGACGCTGTGGCGATCGACGCCGAACGCTTGCGTCACTGGCTTGCGCTGTTTGCGCAGGCGGGCCTTAACGTGGTTCAGGTGCTGCCAGATGCCTGGCTGCTGCCCGTTAGCGAAGGCGGCGGCACGATAGTCAAACTTGAAGAGAATTACTGGCTGCGCTTTTCTCCCTGCACGGCGGGCGAATCCGACGCGGTTTTGCTGCCGCTGCTGATCAACAAATGCAGGGCTGGCGATCTGTGCTGCTACGGCGAGGCGCCAGAGGGTCTGGAGATTGATGAACAACTGGAATGGCAGCATCCGATGATGCTGATTCAGCCACAGTGGCAGCGCTGCCGCGTTAATCTTCTGCACGGTGAATTCTCCGTACACCATGCCAGCACGACAAACTTTCGTCATGCCAAAGCGGTGATGGCGGGCCTGGCCTTTCTCAGCATTGGCCTGCTGATTGGCCCGCGTGTCGGGATGGCGTGGATGTTAACGCATCAGCAAAACGAAGTTCGCCAGGAGATAACCACCGTGGCGCAACACTATTTTCCAAACCTGCGTCAGACGACCAATCTGAAGTACTACGTCGAGCAGAATATTAGTAAGGCGAAAAAAGGCATTTTCCTGCAGCTTGAAGCGCTCAATCAGGTTAAACAAACGCTGCCGGCGCTGGAGATCAATAACGTGGAATATGACGAAACACAAAACCAGCTGACGCTGAACGTGAAGTCCATGGACAAACAATCTTTACAGGATTTTGTTGCCCGTAGCGCTGAAACGTTCGAATTTTCAATGCAGCCGGTTTCTGGCGACGCGCCTTATACCGCCATTATCACCGGGAGTTATAAATGAAAGCGCAAATAGCCCAGTTAAAAGCTCGCTGGCAGAATTACAGTCCTCGTGAGCGAAATATATTTACGCTCTGTGGTGGCGTATTATGCTGCGCGTTTGTCTATTACGGTGCCATGATGCCGCTTGATAATATGATTAAAAGCAGCGAGTCCGTTTTAATTAAACAAAAGCAGACGCTCACCTGGATGCGAAAGGAAATAGATAAAAATCATCTTCAGGCCAGGGTAATTAATACGCCGAATCCGCGCAGCGTCGTGGAAGAGAGTGCCAAAGTCGTTCATGTCTCTCTGGCGGACATCCGTCAGGACGACCAGTCGCTGACCTTTGAGGTGGAACGCATCAACGTTAACGCGTTGCAGAACTGGCTGCGTGAAATGAACCTTGCGTCAGGGATTCATCTTCAAAAGCTGGCCCTGACGCCAGTGGACCGTCTGAATGATGTGAAAGCGCACATCACGCTGAGTTGGGCGAAAAGTGCATGAATTCGCTAATGTTGCTGCAGCAGATGAATCTGCCTGTTCTGTGCGCCATGAGCGGCGCGCTGGGCGCAATTATTGGCAGTTTTCTGGGGGTGGTCGCGGAGCGTATTCCTGCTCTCGTTATGGAAGAAGAGGGGGCGGGCAATCTGTTGTTTCCCGCGTCCCACTGTCCGGAATGTCATCACGCGTTAAGTGCATGGGAAAATATTCCCATTATTAGTTGGTGCGTACTGCGGGGTCGCTGCCGCCATTGCCACACGTCCATTCCGCTGCGTTTGCTGCTGGTTGAAGTGCTGAGCGCGCTGTTTTTCGCGCTGAGTGCTGCGCTGGCTCCGTCATTTTCGGGGATGATGGCGTTGTGGGTGATGTGGAGTCTGCTGCTGCCGCTGGTGGTGATCGATGCGCGCCACATGCTGCTGCCGGACTGTCTGACTCAGCCGCTGCTGTGGTGCGGACTGTTGTTTCACGCCCTGTTCCAGACATTGCCATTGACGGATGCGGTCTACGGCGCTGTTGCCGGATATCTCTCTTTATGGTCGGTTTACTGGGTGTTCCGTCTGTTAACCGGACGGGAAGGATTAGGTTATGGCGATTTCAAGCTGCTGGCG